>ULWB01050690.1_pt1 | contig 12879 bp, 7 predicted proteins | sample 1959891 | NCBI WGS metagenome assembly ULWB01 (sample SAMEA4835799, study PRJEB28245) | human gut metagenome | biome: gut microbiome; material: fecal sample | place: Denmark | collected 2008 | reverse complement strand
CCGGCACTTTGCGCCTTTTCCCAAAAGCCCCAGGAAGAGCCCCAAGAGCAGTTTTCGCGCTATGGACAAACCGGATCTCTCTACATCCCCCAGAGCCATCTGGCGTCTGACCTGGCCCCAGCTGGTCATGATGTATGTCATGGCCGTCATGACCCTCACCCCGGTGTGGACAGCCGGGCGCTTTGGCGCAGACGTGCAGGCCGGCCTTGGCATGGCCAACCAGTGCACGCTCTTTCTCTCCGTCATCTGCCTTGCCATCACCTCGGGCGCAACTGCTGCCGTAAGCCAGTCCTTAGGCGCACTCAAAATCACCCGCGCAAACTACTACATCACAACCACCTTAGGTCTTAGCCTTGCCCTTGGTCTTGTCATGGGGATTTTGGGGTGGTTCTTTTCCGGGCACATCCTGGAACTTATGCAGATACACGAGGACATACGCCCGGTAGCAGAGACCATCTGGCGCATCTTCATGGTGGGCCTTCCCTTCCAGTACATGTACACGGCCTCGGGCGTCATCTTCAGGGCCACGCGCAGGGTCATCCCTCCCCTCATTGTCGCCTCCCTTGTGACTGTCTTCCACGCCCTGGTCTGCTTTGGCACAAGCTTCGGCCTTTTTGGGCTGCCGCAATGGGGCTACCTTGGCATTGCCTGGGCCACGGTTGCAGCCCAAATCTTTGGCTCAAGCATCAATCTCTTCATCCTCTACCGCGATGGCTACCTTAGGCGCGGGCACATTCCGCCCCTTGTATGGCTAAAAAAGGGCCTGCCATATCTTCTTAAGGTTGCCATCCCAGCGGGCTTTGCCTCCCTTGTCTGGCAGTCCGGCTATCTTGTGCTCTTCATCCTCGTGGCCTCTGTGCCAAACGAGTGCGTTGCTGCCCTTGCGGGGCTCACGGCAGGCCTGCGCATAGAGGGCTTTATCTTCATGCCGGCAATGGCCTTCAACATGTCCGCCTCGGTGCTGGTGGGAAACTGCCTTGGTGCTGGCAACGAGAAGGAGGCAAGGCGTGTCTGCCTCTCGCTCCTTCGCACGGCTGTCCTTGTCATGAGCCTCATGGCCCTTGTCATCTGGCCCTTCAGGGAAGAGATCTCCCAGGCCTTTTCCACGGATGCGGCAACACAAGGCTACATTGTCTCCTACCTTTTCTACAATCTCATAAGCACGCCCTTTTCCGTTGCCTCCACAGTCCTTGGCGGTGTCATGGTTGGGGCTGGTGCCACCCACTACAATCTCATGGTCTTTGGAGGAAGCTTCTGGGGACTGAGGCTCCCCCTGGGCTATTTTCTGGGCCACGTTTTCTGGGGCAATGCCAACGGCATCTTCCTTGCCATGCTCATCTCGCAGGTTTTGCAGACCCTTGTCATGCTCGTGATCTTTTTCAAGGCAGGGTGGACGAAGCACACCATGCGCGCACACATGCAGCGCAAAAAGCAGGCCTGACAGACAGCACATTTCAAAGAAGGCGCATATCCTGAAAATGAGACAGGAAGACATTCGGGCAAGTCTTTTCCACTTTTACTCACCTGACAAAAGCGGGAGAGGACCTATCTTTTGCCAGTCTGCCCCCAAAGGGTCAGGCTCCCCTGCGCATTGGCAGGAATACCAACCATAGGGAGGAAGCTCCGGGCCCACGCGGCATCGGACACAACATAATGGGTCTCAACTTCACTGATCTTGACTTCACCCCCGTCACCCTCGATGAGGCAGAGCGCTTCTACAGCTATTGGGAAAGGACACCCCAGCGCTCCATTGACTACAGTCTGGTCAACCTTTGGGGCTGGCAGCAACACTACGGTCTTGAGTGGTGCTTTGACACAAACGTGTGCTGGATCCGCCAGACAGCTCCTTGCGGGTTGGCCTTCTGGGCGCCTGTGGGGGACTGGACAAAGGTGGACTGGGCAGGGGTTCTGGAATCTGGAACAACCTTTATCCGCGTTCCCGAACAGCTCGAAGCCCTGCTTTGCGAACAATTGGGCGAAAGGGTGACAAGTGTCCCAGCCCGCGGACAGTGGGAATACGTCTACGCAAGGGAGGATCTGGCAAAGCTTCCCGGCAACCGCTTCCACAAGAAGAAAAATCATGTGCGCGGCTATACCAAGGCCTATGGGGAGCCGGACTACAGGCCATTGGACGACCGCATGGTGGAGGACTGCCTTGCCCTGCAGGACATCTGGTGCCAGTGGCACGACTGCGAGGGCTCCCCTTCCCTGGATGCGGAAAACGACGCCATCAACCGCGTCCTTGCCCACTACGACAAATTCCGCAACCTCTGCGGCGGCTCCCTCTACATAGAGGACAACATCGTGGCCTTTACCCTTGCGGAAAGGCTGGACGAAGCTACCATGGGCGTGCATTATGAGAAGGGTCTGAACGACATCCGCGGTGTGTACCAGACCATCAACAATGTCTTCTGCCTGCGCGAATGCCAGGATGTGTCCTTTATCAACCGCGCCCAGGACCTTGACGAAGAGGGTCTGCGCATGGCCAAGGAAAGCTACCATCCGGCAACCTTTCTGCACAAGTTTACGCTCACCATCAACTAATCATCAACTCATCCCCGTCCCCAGGGGGAGGTTCCCATGCCAAGCCAGCTTCTCCGCCATGTCTGCCTTGTTCTCTGTCTTGCCCTGCTTTGGGGCTGTGCCGCCAAGGCGCCTGTCGTCTACAAGGGCCGGCAGAGCATAGCCGATCTGGAAAACTTCCCCCAGGACCTCAACGCCTATCTGGGAACTGACGCAAATTCTCCCATCCTGACTCCTGCAGAGGCTGCAGACGCGCTTGCAAAGTACAGAAGCACCCTCTACGCAGCCTGGTCCATGAAAAAGCCCTCCATTTCCAAGAGGGACGCTTCCCTCATGGTCAACAGGAAGACTGCCAGGGGCTGGAAGAACGGGTCCCAAAAGTGGACAAACGCGGAGTGGGCGGCCATGCGCAAAAACGCCAGTATGGCCTCCTATCCCAATGTGAACAGGCCAGGCATTGTGGTGCGGACTACGGATTTGCGGGAAATGCCAACGCACACGCCCCGCTTCACAAAGCCCACGCCTGATCCCCATGAGGATCCCTTCGACTACTTCCAGTACTCGCGCCTTCCCATAGGCATGCCGGTGCTCCTCTGCCACATCTCGAAGGACAGGCGCTGGTACTATGTGGAAACACCCCTTGCCAGCGGCTGGGTGGACGCAAAGGATTTGGCCCCTGTTTCCGAACCCTTCATGGCCATGTGGAAATCCACAAAGCCCGGGGCCATTGTGCGCGAGAACGTTCAGCTTGGCGCAGGGCAAACAGCAGACATTGGTGTCGTTTTGCCCATGCCAGGAAGTGACACTGTCCTTGTTCCCGTAAAGGGCGCCAACGGCGGGGCAACCTTTGCCAGGCTCCAGCTTGTTCCGGGAAGCGTCGAGCCCATGCCGCTGCGCATGACTCCTGCCAACGTGGCACGCCTTGGCAACCAGATGATAGGGCAAAAGTATGGCTGGGGCGGCATGTTTGGGCTTAGGGACTGTTCCGCCATGACAAGGGATCTCATGGCACCCTTTGGCGTCTGGCTTCCCCGCAACTCCCAGGCCCAGGCAAGAGCTGGCGAGCGCATTTCCCTGCAGGGCATGAACGCAAGGCAAAAGGAAGTCACTGTGCGCGAGAAGGGTGTTCCCTTCGCAAGCCTTGTGACCATGAAGGGCCACGTGGTCCTCTATGTGGGCGCCTACAGGGGCCGTCCTGTCATTTTGCACGACATCTGGGGCGTGCGCGTGGACGAACCCGCAGGCGAGGACAACAGGCTCATCCTGGGTCGCGTTGTGCTCACAAGCATGACGCCAGGCAAGGAGCTGCCCACCCTGACAGACGGGCAAACAATAGTGGAACGCTTCCACACACTGACAGTCCTTGGCGGAACGCCGAGGTAGGCCGAAGCAATGTCCCGCATTCTGCAACTGACTGTCCCCCAGGGAGCCGGCAAGATTCGCCTGGACAAGTTTTTGAGCCAGAGCATGGAAGGTTCCGGCACAGGAGTCTCCCATGACGAGATGTCCCCCGAGGAAACCTCCGAAGACTATGTGGACGATGAGCCTTGCAATGGCGCGGCAGGTTGTGCAAGGGAAAGTTCCGGTATATCCCGGGAAGGGATAAAGAGGCTCATCGCAAAGGGCCTTTGCCTTGTAAACGGCAGGGCCTGCACGTCTGCCTCGCAAAAACTCAAAACAGGCGACACAGTCGAGATAGAGCTCAAAGACGAAGAAAGCGGCCTTGTTCCCGAAGAGGGAGAGGTCACAATTCTCCACGAGGATGCGGACGTCCTAGTCTGTGCCAAGGAGGCAGGGCTCACAGTGCACCCCTGCCCGTCCTGTCCCTCGAACACACTCATAGGGCGCCTGTATTCCCGCTATCCGGAACTTGGCGCCATGGGGGGACTGAGGCCAGGCATAGTGCATCGTCTCGACAAGGAGACAAGCGGCCTTTTGGTTGTCGCAAGGAACGAAAGGGCAAGGCTTTTTTTGACCAAAGCCTTTGCCCAAAGAAGGGTTCGCAAGATCTACCTTGCCATAGTTGCCGGCAAGGCGCCCGAGACCGGCTCCTGCGAAATGAGCATAGGAAGGGACCCCGTGCACAAGACGCGCATGGCCTGCGTGTCCGTCTCCCAGGGCGGACGCGAGGCAAGGACAACCTTCGAAAGATTGTGGGTGGCACAGGACGAGAGCGCTTCCCTTGTGCGCGTACACATACACACGGGCCGCACCCATCAGATACGCGTGCACATGGCACATTTGGGGCACCCGCTTCTTGGGGATGCAACCTACGCGCCTTCCGCAATAGCTTCTCTTGCCCCCAGGGTCATGCTGCATGCCTTTTCCCTCACAGTGCCCCATCCGGCAGGGGGAAAGGATCTTTCCTTTACGCTGCCACCGCCTGAGGATTTTGCGACTTGTCTGCAACGTCTTTCCTTTGCAGCGCAAACCCTGGTTGTCACCGGCAATCCGGGAAGCGGCAAGAGTCTGGTCCTTCGAATGTTTGCAAGGCTTGGTATTCCCACCATCAGTGCGGATGAGCTTGTACAGGGCTACTACAAGGCAGGCGGTGAGGTTTCCGAGTGGCTGTGTCGCAGGCTTGGCAGCGACATCCTGGATACGGAGGGATGCGTAGACCGAACGGAACTCATGGCAGCCTTTTCAAGGTCTCCCGATTTGCGCAGGGAGGTTGAGGAACTGTGCCACAGGCTGGTTTTGGGCGACATACGCGACTTTTTTGCCAACTGTCAGAAGGAGAGGCGGGAGTTGGCAGTTGCCGAAATCCCGCTCTATTTCGAGTGCGGCTGGCACAAGGGGGCCTTTGAGCCTGCTCCGCTTTCGCTTGGTGTGCGGGCCCCCCTTGCCACCAGAAAGACAAGGCTTTCTGCCACAAGGAACTGGTCCGAGGAGAAGATTGAGACCATCGAGCATTGGCAGTGGGATGAAGACAAGAAGCTTTCGGCCTGCGACCTTGTGCTCGACAATACGGGCGACAAAAAGGCTCTTGCACAAGGCCTTGAAGAAAATATTTTGCCTGAGCTTGCGCGCAGAAGAAGGGAGCGTGAGGAAAAAGTTGCGGGATATTTTCAGAGGCTTTTGGGTGAGCAGGGCGCGCTTGCGAAAAGCTGACGTCAGGCTCTGCTTTTTGCATGGACAGGGATTGGAAGAAAGGGAGATGGAAGGCCATGGGCCACGACAAGAAGACAAGCAAGACAAATGCTGCACGCCTTTTGGACGAGCTTGGGATAAGCTATGACATGCACGAGGCCGAGGTGGATCTGGACGATCTTTCGGCTGTGAGCATGGCTGCAAAGCTGGGCGAGGAAAACGCAAGGGTCTTCAAGACTCTTGTTGCAAGGGGTGACAAGACTGGCATTCTCATGGCCTGCGTTCCTGCGGATGCGGAACTGGATCTGAAGGCCCTTGCCAGGGCCAGCGGCAACAAGCAGGTCGCCATGGTGCACTTGAAGGAAGTCTTCCCCCTCACAGGATACGTGCGCGGCGGCTGTTCTCCTCTGGCAGGCAAGAAGAAGTACCCCGTCTATGTGGACGAGACTGCCATGCTGCACGAGACAATCTTTGTGAGCGCGGGGCAGAGGGGTGTCCAGCTGGAACTTGCCCCGGATGACCTTTTGAAGGCCGCAGAGGCAGAATACGCATCTATTGCCCGCAATCCGGAAACCATGGAGCCGTATTAGAAGAAGGGCAGAAGGAAAGCTTTCGGGGATTTGACAGGGCGCAAAAAAGAGCCCGCCACACACGAGGGAATGAAGCGGACTCTTCTGTATCAGGAGTGCGATACGTATCAGACTCTGTCGGGATAGTAGGCTGCGGCTTCCTGGCTTGCCATGGTGGCTGCGCATGCATCGCACAAGCCGTCGTATTCCACGCGGCTTTTGAGAATGCGGGCAAAGCCCGGAACCTGCAAGTCGTCTATGGCAGGCTCACGCACAGGGGAATAGATGTCTGCAACGCTGCCGCAGCACACGCAGCGCACGTGCTGGTGGGGCTGCATGTTGGCGTCAAAGCGGTTGGTGCTGCCGGCAATTTCAAGTTTGGCAATCTGGCCGCTCTCGGTCAGAAAGAGCAGATTGCGGTAGACAGTGCCAAGGCTGATTCTCGGCAGTCTCTGGCGGACGATCTGATAGAGCTCGTCCGCAGTGGGATGGGTCTTGAGCTTGCGCAGCTCCTCGAGAATGACAGCGCGTTGCTGCGTCATGCGCGTCTGTGGCTGATGGTGGTGTTCTGCCATGAACGTACTCCGGTATTTGATTTAACCAATTAGTAAAAGTTATCTTTAACGGTGTCAAGAGGTTCAGCCACTTTGGGAAAATGGGAGTACGAGACAGGCAGTGGGCGTGATTTTAGGGCGTTGGTACGGGATGTGCAAAGAAAGAACGCTCACCATGACAGACATACAAATCGTCTTGTATTTTGAAAACAGGTGAAGCTGTTGCCTTTGTGTTACGGCTAAAAGTTGTCCGAACCTCTGTCAGTAATGGTTGAAATTGCCAATAACATAAGCTTCGACCGCAGGCAATAGATATCTATTCTGTTCCATGAATACAAAATACAGAACTCAAGTCTCAAGTGCCCGAGTACTATGTGTTTTTTAAGTCTGGTTGCCTCCCGAAAAACTGACAGAGGTTCTGTCAGCTTTTCAGGTTCCGCTTGGGACACAAGGAAGGATACGGCGTCTTGCGCCGAACTGCCCAAGGAGTGGTTGTAGGGCAGATTTGCTAACCGGATCCCAGGCGTACGAACAAACTCTTCTGGAGGAATAGGTCGTATGAGACAAACAAAGGGAGCAATCGGAAACCTTCTCAACCGCTACAAGGCTGTGTTGAAGAAATGCAATCTGCTTAATACCTTTGGTTCGCTGGCTGTGGCCAGCATGCTGGTCATGGGTGGAGCTGGTGTGGCACAGGCTGACCCGCAAATATTTAAAGACAACGAGACAATCACTGGAACCTTTGAGAATCTCACCAATGAAGAGAAAAACTACGCCCCTGTAGTAATCCTGGAGGGAGTCAAAGGGGTAACGATTGAATCTGGGACCACATTCACGGGGAATACGAATAGTGCGGCAACGTTTGGCGGTGCTATCAAGGCACTGGGACAATTTTTTATCCAGGATAATGTAAAGTTCTCCTCCAATATTGCTGGTTCAACAGCCTTTGGTGGTGGCGCTTTGTACATCAGACTTGGTGATCAAGACTCCGAGCATATCGCAGATCCTATCAACATAGGGGCAGTGGAATTCAGCAACAACAAGGCTGAATCTACTGCTGCTAACGGTGGCCTTGGCGGTGCCATTGCTCTTGAATATGGCAATGTGAAAATTACAGGCGCAACGTTTGACGGTAATGAAGCCAACCATGGTGGTGCTATTGCCAACTGGTACGATGCAAGCAGTCATACAATCAATAGTGAAGAGTATCACTCCAGTCTCACAAGCGAAAACACAATTTATAACCAAAATACAGCTAGCCAAAATGGCGGTGCTATCCTCTTTATAGATACTAAGGCTACTTTTACCAGTACTAACGATACATATACTGGAAACATGGCAGCCTATGGTGGCGCCATCTACAATACTGGAACTACAAAGATTTATGGCGGAAAATTAACAGAAAACAGTGCTGCCAATGGTGGTGCCATTTACAATAATCAAGGAACCGTTGAGGTTAGTAACGGAACTGTTTTTGATAAAAATACTGCAAAAGCACAAAATTATGGCGGTGGTGCAATCTATAGTAGTGGTGGCAAAGTTAAAATTGGTGACAATGTCACATTTAGTAATAACTATTTGAATCAGCCTACTATTGATAATACAAATGGAGAGCTTAGATCGGCTGGTGGTGCAATTGCTGCTTGGGGTTCTACTGAATTAAACATAGGCGACAATGTAACTTTTGAGAATAATGGTTATAACTCTAACGGTGAAGTAGCTTGGGCCTCCGGTGGTGCTATCTATCTTGACACAAATCTTAATGCACCAGCTAAAATGACAATTGGAAATAACGCTATCTTCAGGGGAAACGTTGCCGGTTCCTTGGGTGGCGCAATTTATGCTGGTGATGCACAGGCAAATATAAAGTCTGCAACTTTTGAAAGTAATAAAGCTGGTTCATGGGGTGGCGCTATATTTGTCTATGAACAAGGCACTACAGAAGGTGATGCTGAGGTAAATATTAAAAACTCTAAATTTATAAACAATTCTGCAGGAAATTATGGTGGTGCTCTTGCCGTATATTATGATGCAGATGCAAATATTAGTGATAGCTCGTTTACTAATAATGAAGTAACTAATGATAAAGGATTTGGTGGCGGTATATATAATATTGGTTCCCTGACATTAAATGGCAACAACACATTAAGCGGCAATACTGTAGCAGGAAACGCAAACGATATATATAACGCCAAGGGTACTAGTGGTACAGGCACAATAACTGTTGCAAGTGGTACAACAACCGTCGGTGCTCTTGTCAACAACGGCACAATCAAGGTTGGTGGAGAAGGCAGCGCTGCTACTCTGTCCATCAATGATAGCTGGACTGCCGGGAATGACAGCACAATGAACGTTGGCAACCTCGGAACGCTGGCTGTGAGCAGTGACATCATTCTTGCTGACGGAGCCACACCATCCAGCTATGCGGCGGAAGTTGCAGCTGGTGGTACATATCGTGTCGATGGCCTTGAGGGTACCCTGAACAGTGAAGACGTGAGTGCTCTTCAAAACCTTCTGAAAGCGGGCTCTGATGGCCTGCTGGATCTGGGTGATGCCGAAATTACAATTCCTGAAGAGCAGATGGCTCATGGTCACTATGTCTATGCAGACACAGGCTCTTTGGCAAACATCGTCAATAATCAGTCCCTTGGTTTGACTGCTGATGTGGATAGCAGTGATACCCTCGTCAAGGGCGGATTTGCCAACGTGCACTTGACTGATGCGGAGACTAAACTGGTAGCTAGCACCCTGATCCTCGCTGGCACAGAAGACGGAACAAAGCTTGTCTACCATGGTGCCAATGATCCGAATGCCGAGGGTGCACAACTCGGAGATCTCCGCATTGGTAAGGAGAATGACACAAGTGCCGGCAACGTTACCCTTGGTCTTGCTGACAAGAACAACAAGGGTACCCTCGGCAATGTGACTTTCACCGGTTATGAAGGCAAGGAAGTGATTCTCAATGCCGTTGGTGCTTGTTCCGCAGAATTCACTGCCGGCGAGTTCATTATTGGTACGGCTTCTGACACAAAAGTTGTGGTCGATGGTGCTACGCTGAACACAACTGGCTTCAATATGGACGAAAATTACGGTCCTCTTGATACGGCCAGCGTCAACAATGGTACTTTTGCTGCCACAGATGGCAGCATGGATATAACCAATGTCGAGCTGAGCAATGGTGGCAAGCTTACCGCCAGTATCGCCAATGCAGAAGAGTTCAGCGCTGACAAGGGCAACATCGACATTTCAGGCACTCTGCATGGTCAGGGTACTGTGGATGCAGAAAACAAGCTGACGCTCTCCAATGAAGGTGGCTTGACAACTATTGAGACAGATCTCCTGACCCTGCGTGGCAACGAAATTTCTTTCAATGGTGTTCTCGATTCCACTGATGGCGAAATCAACATCGACGCAGGCACACTGGCCACGACTGGCCCAGTGACCGTCAAGGACGACACCATTACGGCCAAGTCTTGGATTCTGAATGACTCCCTGACGGCTAACAGCAGTTCTGTCCTGCAGGCCGAGCAGTTTGGCGATGATGCAGAGGGTGCGTCCACACTGAACAAGACCGTGAGTCTGAATGACTCCTCTCTGCTCGTGCACGGAGACCTCTCTGATTCTGCTCTGAATGCTGCCAAGGATGCCATCACAGACGCTGGCAATACCGGTTCCAGCTACTACGCTGGCAAGACCATGAAGCTGGGCAATGACGGCAATCTGCATCTCAATGCAGCTGAAGCCGATAGGACCAACGCGATCGTCTTTGGCGATGGCTCTCTGCTGATTGTGGACAGCAATGTGTTCAGTGCCGAGGGCGCAGAAGCTGTATTCACCAGTACTAATGACGTAACTGCAGTTGTGGACGCTGGCTCTACGCTGTACGCTGTCAACGCCCAGTCCGGCGACACATTCACTATCTTTGGTGATAAGATTAGTGGAGCAGAAGGGAGCAAACCTCAGTGGACCGTAGACAACATCCTCGCCGACACTCCCATGCTGGAGGGCTCCTATAACGAGGACGGTGATGTCACCTTCACAGTGGCCGATCCTATGGAGCAATTCCCCGGCTTGAGCGAGGATCTGGCTCCTGCCATCACGACTCTGTACGCCAACAAGCTCAATAATGTGAACGCTTCCGAGATGGGCGTGCGCTTCCTCTCCCGTGCCACCAATGACGCCTATCTGGGTCGTACCGACCGCAGGGCTGCAGCCTCCACCATCGAAAGTGCTGCCCGCATCGCCTTTGCCGGTGCTGTGCCGCAGATGACCAAGATGGCTTCCGACGCTGCCACAAACGCGGTTGTCAACCGTCTGGGCTTCGCCAATCCCGAAAATGGCGCAAAGGCCATGAATGTGGATGGCAAGCTTGTGGACGACAAGGCACTCGGCCTGGCCCTCTGGATCGCTCCCCTGTGGTCCAACCAGACAGGCTTTGGCATGGAAGCAGGCAATCTTGACTACGGCTACAATGCCAACCTTGGCGGCATCTCTCTTGGTGCCGACTACACCTGGGCCAACAACATCCGCGCAGGTCTCATGTTCAACATCGGTGGCGGCTATGCCGAAAGCGCCGGTGGCGATCTGAGCGAGACCACCAATTCCATGACCTTCTGGGGTGTGGGCGCCTACGGTGGCTGGGAGTACAACAACTTCGCAGTCATGGCCGATGTGTCCTACACTTCCACCTGGAACTCCGTGGATCAGGACGTGGATCACCGCATGGGCATGGGCGACCTTGAGGCCGACATCCAGGCTTCCGCAATCTCCGCTGGCCTGCGCTTCGAGTACAAGCTCGAAACCCAGTACCTCGACCTCATCCCCCATGTGGGCGCCCGATATATGAGCATCAACACCTGGGACTATGATGTCGAGACCAACGGCGGCACAGTCCTTGAGGGCGACGGCTTCCAGCAGAATATCTGGACCTTCCCGGTTGGCATCACCTTCAGCAAGGAACTCGAGATGAACAACGACTGGCACTTCAAGCCCAGCGTTGACTTCACGGTCATCCCCGCTGCAGGCGACATCAAGGCCAAGGAAGACGTGCGCTTCACTGGTCTGCCCAACTCCACCGAAATCGAAACCCAGATGATGGACTACTTCACCTGGCAGGGTGGCGTAGGCCTCGAGTTTGGCAACGACAACATGAGCGTTGGCGTGAACTACACCCTGCAGGCAGGCCAGAACAGCACTGGCCATGGCGTGTTCGGTATGTTCCGCTACGAGTTCTAAACCTCCGACAACCAAGGTTGCGGGGTTGCTCCCTTGCCCCGCAGTCACCCCCATATCAAGAGCCGGTCTTCGATTCCTTCCCGAATGACTGGCTCTTTTTCGTCTTTTTTCATTGCGTAATTCTCTGGATTTTGAGAAATTCCCGCAACGCTCACATGCAAAAACTTTCCCCTTCACCCCATCAACCCTGTTCCCCTTCTCCACTTTCCGGAATGGGGGACAGACAAGAAGAGTTTCCACATGACCAAATCTCCCATTCGTCTTTCCCTGCTTGGCATTCTTTCGCTTGCCCTGCTTTTTACCGGCTGCATGAATCAGGATCCGCAGATTGTCTGCGTTGATGTGCAGAAGGTTCTGACCGACTCCAAGGCAGCCAAGGAAGCCAACACCCATCTGGCCCAGGTGCAGGACATCCTGCAAAGAGGCCTTGCAGCCTACCAGGAAGAACTGAAGAAAAGCCCCGAACAGCAGCGTGAGCAGGAGCTGAGACAGGGCCTCGCCCTTCTGCAGCGCCAGCTTGTCATTGAACAGGCAGCTGCCAGGGAAGTTGTACAAAAGCACATGATGGCCCAGATCGCGGCCTGGCAGAAGGACAAGCCCAAGGTTGCAGTTATAGCGAAGCAAAACCTCCTTGCCGCTCCTGCCTCTGACATCACTGCCGATATCATCACCCGCATGGACGCTGGTTCCGTGAAGTTTGCAGACCTTCCCAAGGTGACCATCACCCCCAGGCAGGACGCTGCAGACACGAAGGCTGACGCAAAGGGCAAGGACAAGAAGGACGGCAAGGCGGACAAGAAGTAGTCCCCCCATCGCCCTCAGGATTCAGCCATTCCGCGGGAGAGCTCGCGGCTATCCCGGGCAACATCGCACAAGAAAAATTTCAAGGAGCATATAATGAGCGAGAA
>ULWB01048025.1_pt1 | contig 12967 bp, 10 predicted proteins | sample 1959891 | NCBI WGS metagenome assembly ULWB01 (sample SAMEA4835799, study PRJEB28245) | human gut metagenome | biome: gut microbiome; material: fecal sample | place: Denmark | collected 2008 | reverse complement strand
CGCACTATGCTCATACGCCTACCTGCAATATATTGACTCTGATTTTATCTACCGTCAGGCCGTGAATGCAGTAGAACTCTACAGAGAACTCGACCCGGGCAACTCTTCCGGCATAGCAGAAGTAATCGACACCGTAATCGACAACAATATGCTGCCCACACCGATAGAAGTAGCCGTGGAAATGCTGTGGATGACCACATTCTTCGGATCGCTGCTCTCGATGCTGCTTTCTGCCATAGTACGCAAACGCCATCCTAAACAATAAGACACCTTTATTTGTTTTAACAATAGACAATCAAAACATATATATTATGAAACGTACGATTTTAATGATTTTCACAGCCATATCAATCTGTCTCAGCGGAATGGAAGCGTTTGCCACCACCGCCGACAACAACGCTACCGTGGAAATGACACGGGCAGAAAAACGCAAAGCCAAGAAAGCGGCCAAAGCGGCGGAAAAGCTGCGCAAAGAAAAAGAGAAACAGGAAAAGAAACGCCAGCAAGAACTTCTCGACTCCCTGCAATTCGAAATGGCTCTCGCCGCCATCGACGATATGCACTTCGTGATAGTGGCCGACAGAGTACGTTTCCGCCGCGGTTATACCGTAAACGTCAACCAATCCACCAACTTCGTGCTTGTACAAGGCAACGAAGCGACCGTGCAGCTCGCCTTCGAGCGCGGTTTCAGCGGCCCTAACGGATTGGGAGGAATAACAGTGGAAGGAAGGATAACCAATGTAGAAAAAAGGTTCGACAAGAAAGGCAACCTCCTCTACCGTATGATGGTGACAGGCACGGCCATATCGGCCGACATATCATTCACGCTGCCAAAGAACGGCACATCGTGCGATGTAACGGTCAATTCAAACTTCTACCCTGTGCGCATCACGTTCTCCGGCAAACTGAAGCCCTACAACACCAATGTGTTCCAAGGCCGTACCATCCGCTAATCAAAATAACTGGCAAGTATGCCGTCCAAAGCGCTGTTCTCGAACCTCTTCTCCCTAACTTCATTGACCAAGTCGGAAAGAATGCGGGCATCCATATAGTTGAACGGCACAATATCACCGTTACCCTCCAACACAATCAAAGAATCGGTGTCTGTCATCGGTTCGTCGATTCCCATAACAGACGAAGAAGAAGTAATGACAGAGCGATACTTCACCATACAGACTTTCTGTTGACCAGTCAGCGCAACTGTATAGTATGCTTCTTTTTTGTTCAAGACCTTGCATTCTTCTTTATAAGATTCTGAATTATTTTTCAACTCGTCCCATAATACATCAACCATAGGAAGAAAATCCCAAAATTCGGAATAGTCCTCAGTTAAGTTGGATGCCATCAAAACCTTATACGATGATTCATTGGCAATCATCAACTCATAGTATTTCTCCGCAGAATCAGAACCTAAAAAGAATTTTTCCAAATGAGGAGGATTCGCCGGACGGTCATTACCAGACGGCAAATTCACATACATATCCGCCAAAATCACATACATCTGCTCCAAGCTCTCGAACTTTCCGTCCCACGGCATCGGCAAGTCAAGTCCCGACAGATACAGTTGAATCTTATAGAATTCCTCTTCATCATCTCCGATATTGAACCGATCAACCAACCGCTTCTGCAATTCAAGGGTATTGACCATCCCTATTTCTGTAAGCTCGCCGATATTCCCGTCATCAACATCGTCAACGCTCTTGGAACACGCCCCAAAAGCCGCGCCGGCAAAAAGCGCAACCAACAAAATCCCGAATTTTCTCATAGCAACCAATTACCAATATCAAAAAATCAGGGGCGAGTTACCCCGCCCCTGTTTTCATTTTACAGAGAATAATTCCAGTCATTGAGGGCTTTGCTCCAGTTGTCCTCCACGATTTTCACTGTTGCGTCCTCATATTTGTATTTATTCTTCTTATAGCCCTTTTTCTTGTCGAGGTATTTCACGATGTCGGCTTCTGCCTTGTCGAACCCGCCGAGATTGAGCTTCTGATATATCTCCTTGGTCATATCGTATGCGTCCTTCTCGAAGTCCTCGAATTTCATTTCGTAGAGGTTGCCCTCCGGAATGAGGTGCTTGTCGGCCTCGTATCGGTCGTAAAGCCGCTTGTAGGTCTCCACGATGTTGGCAACAATCTGCTCGTTGCTGATGTCCTGAAGTTTCAACGGCTTTATCGTGTTAGTGAAGAAGCTGCGCGTACTCTCGAACACGGTATAGGGGTTGCGCATCAGATAGATGAACTTTGCGTTGGGGAACATCTCCACCAACGTCTTTATCCGACCGGTATGCGGGGGATTCTTACTCAGATAGCGCGTGCCACCGGTGTTGGCAAGCGACACTTTCACCAAACGCAAGAACGCCTCCTTGAACACTTTCCTCTCCTCCTCGGTGATTTTCTCGAACGTCAGGAAGCGGTCGCAGTACTCCATCCAGCGTTGCGGGAAAAACCAGAAATTATAGAAAGTGTAGGGTATCATATTCGACAACGCAAACTCCTCTTCCTGCGGAAGGTCGGGCTTCAGCTCCATATTGTCGGTAGGACGGTGGTCGGGCATCAGCATCGCCATATTTTTCTTGAAAAAAGGCTGCCCTTTCAGCACAAGATTCGGAAATACAGTCTGGTATGTAGTGGTATAGCCGAACTGCTTGTCGCAGGCAAACACGTTGTGGACGAACGTCGTTCCGCTGCGCCAGTGTCCGAGGATGAACAGAGGGTCGTTTTCAAGCGGTTTGTCCGCAATCTTTTTGTAGGCGGAGTCCTCTATCGGTTGCAGCAGACTCAACAAGCGGCATACGGCCTTGGTAAGGCGGTATTTGCCTTTATATTTGTCACCGATTTCCTGACCTTCGGTCAGCGTCTTGAATGTATTCCAATTGGCTCCCACAAGAGTGTTTACCGGAAGGTTGTCGAATGTCAGTCCCATAATTGTCAGTTTTTAATTTTGATTGTAAGCCCCTGTTTTGCCAGTTCGTCACACACTTTCCTGATTGCCTCGTGATGTGACTCGTCGATACCGAGAGCATTCAGATCTATAGTTGCGATAGCGTCGTCGTGCACCATATCCTTTGCATCGACACGGTCGATAATCATACCGACGGCGGAAGTGTTGTTGGTTATCGGGTCGATAAGGACGAACGCCCCTGTCTGCTTGTTCTTGTGGTAAGGGTCGAAGAACAACTCTTTTCCGGTGGTAAATACAACTCTTCCAATCTCGTTGAGCACGAGTTTGTCGACTTTCGATTTCTCCATTGTGTTGACATCGACTTTGTATTTTATGTTGTCGATGCGGGCACGAGTGGTGTTGGTGGTCTGTTTCAGATAGAACTGCTTGTTAACGTCCATATCTTCTTCGTCCATCCATACGAGCATAGCCTCGAAATTGCGGTCTTCGTATGGCAGATTGTCAGGCTTTACAAGCATTTCTCCGCGCGATATGTCGATTTCGTCCTCTAAAGTGAGAGTTACGCACAACGGCGGGAACGCCTCTTCCAATTCGCCGTCATAGGTGACAATGCTCTTCACTTTCGACATCTTGCGCGACGGCAGAGCCATTACGGTATCGCCTTTGCGGATTACGCCGCTCGCAACCTTGCCGCTGAATCCGCGGAAATCCAAGTTAGGGCGCAATACGTATTGCACAGGATAGCGGAAATCGTCGTAGTTGCGGTCGAGGTCGATAGGCACTGTCTCGAGATAGTCGAGCAGGCATTTGCCGTTGTACCACGGCGTGCGTTGGCTTTTCTCGACTACGTTGTCACCGTCTAAAGCCGACAGCGGTATGCAGGTCACGTCCGGAATATTGAGTGTGGAAACGAAATCCGTATAGTCTTTTACAATCTTGTCGAACACTGCTTTGTCAAAATCCACAAGGTCCATCTTGTTGACGGCAAGCACCACATGCTTGATTCCGAGAAGCGAAATGAGGAACGTGTGGCGGCGTGTCTGGGTAATCACTCCTGTACGCGCATCGACGAGAATCACGGCCGCATTCGCTGTGGAGCCGCCCGTAATCATATTGCGGGTATATTGCTCGTGTCCCGGGGTGTCGGCGATGATGAACTTGCGGTTGTTTGTACTGAAATAGCGGTATGCCACATCAATCGTGATTCCTTGCTCACGCTCGGCTTTCAGTCCGTCGAGAAGCAGGGCATAGTCAATATGGTCGCCGGCGTTGCCCATACGCTTGCTGTCACGTTCGAGCGCGTCGAGCTGGTCCTCATATATTTTTTTGCTGTCGAAGAGCAGACGTCCGATAAGCGTGGATTTGCCGTCATCCACTGAGCCGGCTGTCAGAAAACGCAGCAGGTCTTTCTGTTCGTCCTTGTCGAGGAATTCTTTTATATTGAGTTTTGAATTGCTTTCCATATCCTTTCGATTTTTAGAAATATCCTTCACGTTTTTTCTGTTCCATGCTTGAATCTTGGTCGAAGTCAATGACACGGGTAGTGCGCTCGCTCTTTGTAGTGGTCATCATTTCTTCCACGATTTTCTCTATTGTGTCGGCCTCGCTTTCCACGGCACCGGTCAACGGCCAGCAACCGAGTGTGCGGAAGCGCACTTTGCGCATCTGTATCTTGTCGCGGTACTCTTCCGGCAGACGGTCGTCGTCGGGCATGATAAGGTTGCCGTCGATTTCCACAATCGGTCTTTCCTTTGCGAAATAGAGAGGCACTATGTCGATTTTCTCCAACCGGATATATTGCCATATGTCAAGCTCCGTCCAGTTAGAAAGCGGAAATACCCGCACGCTCTCGCCCTTATGCACGCGGGTGTTGTATATGTCCCACAGTTCCGGACGTTGGTTTTTCGGGTCCCATTGCTGGAATTTGTCGCGGAAAGAGAAAATACGTTCCTTTGCCCTGCTTTTTTCCTCGTCGCGCCTTGCGCCTCCGAATGCTGCGTCGAATTTGTATTTTTCCAAGCCGTGTAGCAATGCCTGTGTCTTCATCAGGTCGGTATGCACCTTGCTACCGTGAGTGAACGGGCCTACTCCGGCATTGAACGCTTCCATATTCGATTCCACGATTAGTTTCCAGCCGTGTTCCTTGGCATATTTGTCGCGGAATTCAATCATTTCCTTGAATTTCCACTTGGAGTCGATGTGCATCAGCGGAAACGGCACTTTCCCGGGAGCGAACGCTTTCTCGGCAAGGTGGGTCATCACGCATGAGTCTTTTCCTATGGAGAAAAGCATTACCGGATTCTCGAATTCGGCTGCCGCTTCACGTATTATGTAAATTGACTCAGCTTCGAGTTCTTGCAGATGGCTTAATTTATAGTCTGACATATCTATTTATGTGTTGTTTATTACTTTTTCAGTTCTATTTTCGGAAGTATATAGCTTAGAAGGCTGTTTACCGATTCTTCTAAAGAAAGCGACGACGTGTCGAGCTCTAAATCCGGACTTTGCGGAGCTTCGAAAGGTGCGGACACTCCAGTGAAATCCTTGATTTCACCACGGCGTGCTTTTGCATACAGACCTTTCACATCGCGCTGTTCGCATACTTCGATAGGCGTGCTTATATATACTTCGACGAAGTTGTCCTTTCCTATTATTTTAGCCGCCATTTCGCGCATGTCATTGTTCGGGCTTATGAATGCGGCAATAGTGATTATGCCGGTATCGACAAACAGTTTGCCCACTTCTGCTATACGGCGGATATTTTCCACACGGTCGGCTGGCGAAAATCCGAGGTTGTTATTGATTCCGCAGCGTATATTGTCACCGTCGAGTATGCGGCATAGGAGCCCGCGCTTATGAAGCTCGCGTTCGAGAGCTATCGCCACGGTGCTTTTCCCCGAGCCGCTAAGGCCGGTGAACCATATCATCAGTCCGCGCTGCCCAAGAAGTTGTTCTTTGTCTTGACGCGATAGCATTTTGTCGAATATGGGGTATATATGTTCCATAATAAATGACTGTTATTTATTTCCTCAAGCCGGGACAAAAGGCCAGATCAAGGGGATAAGTGTTATAGATATTATCATGACAATCAAATCCATAGGGATTCCGATTCTCGTAAAATCCGTGAATTTGTAGTTTCCGGCACCTTGGACAATCAGGTTGGTCTGATAACCGATGGGAGTGGCGAAACCTGCCGATGCCGCTACACAAATGGCAATGAAGAACGGCATAGGCTCTACTCCGAACGACTGTGCCGTTTCCAAAGCGAGCGGGAAAGCAAGCGCGGCTGCGGCGTTATTCGTGACGAGTTCGGTGACAACGAGTGTAACGAAATAAAGCAGTGCTAACGCACCCCATGCGCCCAACGACCCGGAAACATCTTTGATGAAGTTGGCTATCATAGCAGCCAGACCGGATTCTTCCATCGCCGCACTGATGGCGAACGCGCAGGCGATTGTAATCAAAATGTCCCAACTGATGTATTTGGTGTATTTCTTCGGAGGGAATATCTTCAGCCATGCCATTACCACCGCGGTTACGGCGGCAAAGAAGAACATATCCATCTTCACATTCGGGAAGCGTTCCTGAAAGTAAGGAAGCTCGCCGATTGTCGCTCCTATAATCATGATGAGAAGCAATGCCAAAGCCGTCCATTTTTTCCATACCGGAACCGGGCGGGTCGGAATTTCCTTTCCGTTGGTCATCATAAGGAATATTGATGAGTCGCCCCATGTTTTGGTGAACGCATCATCGGCAATCAAAACCAGAGTGTCGCCCTGCTGCAATCTTACTTCGCCCAGATTCTTGGTGATGACCTGTCCGCCTTGACGTATTTCCTTTACTTCGGCTCCATATTTCCTCTTGAAATCGAAGTCCTTCAGTTTGCGCTTCAGGCCGGGGAAACGGGATGCAAGCACAACTTCCACAACATGCTTTCCTTTCTCTATAGCGGCATCGTTCTCCTCTTCCTCGAAGTTGTCCGGACGCTCCGCCGGAAGCAGCTTCTTCGAGGTCAATATAATGAACGTCAGACCGACAATGGTTATAGGAATGCCGATAAAGGCGAGGTCGAACATTTTTAGCCCGGGCAGGCCTTTCTCTATCATCATGCCGTGTACAACCAGATTGGTCGAGGTCCCGATAAGCGTACACAGTCCTCCAAGTATGGTGGCATACGACAACGGAATCAGAAATTTGGTGCATGAAAGACCGATTTTCTTCGCCCAGTTCTTTACAATGGGCGCAAAGATGACCACTACAGGTGTGTTGTTGAGAAATGCCGAGATTGCACTCACGAGAGGAAGAAGCCGCAACTGTGCTTTCGCCACCGTGGTTTCCTTTTCCGGCAACAGTTTCTTGACGATAGTACTCAACGCACCGCTCTGTCTTATTCCTTCACTGACAAGGAAAAGCAATGCGACGGTAATCATACCCCGGTTGCTGAATCCGGCTACCATTTGTTTCGGAGTTATAATGCCTGCCGCCATGAATATCACTACCAATGACAACAGAACTATGCCGGGGCGCATCTTGTCCAGTATGAGGGCGACCAGCATTCCTATCAGGCCGAGCAGCACGAAAATTATTTCAAAATTCATTATTTTCTAATTGGTTATTGATGCAAAAGTACGAAAAAAGGGTTTTTCAACAATAAAAAACGAGTAATTATTATTATACTCATTTTCCTGAATTTTGCGCCTTATGGTACAATTATCACCGTATGTTTAATAATTTGTGGGTTTGCAGCGACAGTCTCCATTGTGGGTTGCGCAAGCATTCTTCTACCGCTTTTTTAATATTCACGGAATTGATTTCAGGTCTGCCGCTGTCGCATGGTTGCAGGAAACGGTGTGTGGCTGTGATGCCGTTATAGATTGACAAGTCCTGTCCCTGATACACCACTTTCAGCTCGTCGCATCTGCTGATTGCAAGCTTTGCGCTCTCACCGGAGCATTCAAATTTCGGCGACAGCGTAATCCAGTCGATATTTGACGGTAATGGCCGTGTACCATTAGTCTCGATTGCCACCCTCCTGCTATCTTGGGATTTTAATTCCGCAACAAGTTTCTCGTCGATGGCAAGCGACGGCTCGCCTCCGGTCAGCACTATGTGCCGGGCAGGATATTTGCCGGCCTCTGCTACAATCTCCTGCAACGACATTTCCGTGAACCCGGAATGGTCAGTGTCGCAGAACGGACATTTCAGGTTGCATCCTGAAAAGCGGATAAACACCGACGGCGTGCCAGTGAAATAGCCTTCGCCTTGCAGGCTATAGAATATTTCGTTAACCCTGTATGTCTTCATTCAGGAATCCATCTTTTATATAGGTGGCTGAATTGCCGTCCGACTCCTGCACTGTCACTTTATAGCAGGAGGGAATTTGGTCGCATGTCCATTTCGCAATGTTCTCTGCCGTGGGATTGAATGGCAACAGTTCGTTGAAATTGCCGTGGTCTAAATATCCATGGATAGCATCTTTTATATGTTTAAAGTCGCATACCATTCCGTTTTCATTCAATTCTTTAGCACGGCAATGCACGGTTATTATCCAGTTGTGTCCGTGCATCCTGCTGCACTGGCTTTCGTAGTTGAGCTTAAGACGGTGGCATCCCGCTATTTCCAGTCTTTTGGTTACGTAGTACATTCGTTCGATAATTTGTCGGCAAAATTACGCAAAAACAATTGATTTTTTGAAGCAGCCAAAAAATATAATTGGAGCGGTTCAAAGTATATGGAAAAAATCGTACCTTTGCGGCAACTTTTTACAAATAAACAGCATTAACCTGATTAATACAGCATTTTAGTATGGAGTGGCTTATATCGCTATTTGCCGATAATTCTACGATAGCCCATGATGTGGTTGTCTACGCTCTTGTGATTGCATTTGGAGTGCTTTTGGGCAAGATAAAATTCTTCGGCGTGTCGTTAGGTGTGACATTCGTATTGTTTGTCGGCATTTTGGCCGGACATATAGGATTCAATATCGGCAATATGATGCTGCTGAATTTCCTCAGGGACTTCGGCTTGATTCTGTTCGTATTCTCGATCGGTATGCAGGTCGGCCCGGGTTTCTTCTCGTCGTTCAAAAAAGACGGTATGCAAATGAACCTCATAGCGGCTTTGACCATATTGCTCAACGTCGTCGTGGCAGTAGCTATCAAATTTATTGACTCTAGCCTTACAGTGCCTCAAATGGTAGGTATCCTTTCCGGTGCCGTCACCAACACTCCGGGACTTGGTGCCGCACAACAGGCATTGGAGACTTTGGGACAAAGCGGTGCCGACGATTTGTCGATGGGATACGCAGCGGCATATCCGCTGGGAGTAATCGGAATCATTTTGTCGATGATATTGCTTAAAGTGTTCTGCAAGATAAAAGTCGAGGATGAAGCGAAAGTGATAGAAGAAGAGAAAGAAAACAATCAGTTGAAACCGTACGTCGTCACTTTCAAAGTAGAGAACAGCCTCCTCAACGGCAAGACGGTGAGGGAGCTTAACTCCATTGTCGAGCATCATTTTGTCATATCGCGCCTGAGAAAGACCGATGGCGAAGTGATTATACCGACATCGAAAACTGTGCTTAACAGCGGCGATTTGCTGCTGATTGTATGTTCGGCACAAGACGAGGATATTTTCCATTCCGTGATAGGAAGCACCGTTGAATATGAATGGGGTGCGTTGGCACAGGGAGAAGTGGTGTCGCGCAGGATTTTGGTGACAAACAGCCACTACAACGGCCGCACGCTCGGCTCGTTGCGGTTGCATAACGGCTACCGCCTGAATGCCACGCGTGTCAACCGTGCCGGTATCGACCTTATAGCAAGCTCAAACCTTACGCTTCAGGTAGGCGACCGCATCACGGTAGTGGGCAACCCGAGCCATATCGAGCGTCTTGCCGACCGTTTGGGTAACTCGATGAAGCGTCTGCACGAGCCGAATATGTTCACCATGTTCATCGGCATATTCTTAGGAATCATTGTCGGGCTGATTCCTATTTCCATTCCGGGAATGTCAGCGGCCATGCAGCTCGGACTGGCAGGCGGCCCGCTGATTGTGGCTATCCTGATAAGCCGCTTCGGATACAAGATGAAACTGGTGACTTATACGTCCACAAGCGCAAGCCTGATGTTGCGGGAAATCGGTATTTGCCTCTTCCTTGCCTCTGTAGGAATTTCTGCCGGTGATGGCTTTGCGGAGACAGTGTTTACCGCACAAGGTTTGAGATGGGTTACTTGGGGTTTCATAATTACGTTTGTCCCCCTTATGATAATGGCATTCGTTGCACGGTGGAAATTTAAATTCAACTATCTTTCCATCTTGGGTATAATGTCGGGCAGCTATACAGATCCGCCAGCATTGGCATACTCCAACAAAGTGGCAAACAATGACGCGCCTGCTGTGGCATATTCAACGGTCTATCCGTTGTCGATGTTCCTGCGCGTCATAACCGCCCAACTCTTGATACTTTTGCTTATGAATTAGTGTTGTGTATGGAGATTTAATACTTCAAAAGCCGGAAACCCGAAAGGGAATCCGGCTTTTTGTCTGGGGAATAAGAGAGTTCGTGGAAGTTCGGGACAAAAAGCTCCCATGATGGTTGGTCAGAAGCCTACGGCCTCAGCGAGGGATGTGAAGCGGTAACCTTTAGAAAGCAGGGTTTTCACCAACTTGTCAAGATAAGAATCATAGAATTTGTCGGTCCGCTTCTTGTCTGTTCCAAGATGCAACAACAGGATATGGCCGTTCAGACCATTCTCCGACTCCTCTTTCATAATGCTTCCGTAGATTTCCTTGCTGCCGCGGTAGTATACCAAATCAGGCGTGGTATAGTCCATATTGCTTCCTGTCCCGGAAGTGTAGTTAACCAACTGCAATCCCATTTCATCCGCCCACGAAGCGACAGTGCTATTATACTCCTCAAATGGAGGCATAAAATACCGGGCATTGTCCAACGTAATGCCATACTTGCCCATCACCTCATAGCACTTACGGATGTCGGACATAAACTCGTCTTTCGTGACGTAGGTAGTGTCCTCCGGATGCTTCCAGTCTATATACTGCAAATGCCCGTAACTGTGACTGCCGACATAATCGCCACGCTTCAGAATACGTTCCACAATCTTGCCCTTATTCTCAAAGAAATCGCCAGTAAAGAAAAAGTTAGCCTTTACACCATATTTGTCAAGCACTTTCAGCACAGCATCCGCACCCTCGGCATCCTTGTGTGCGGTAAAGACTAACGAGATTGTCTTTTCAGAAGGGTCGGTACGCACGATTCCTCCGGAATAATACAGATTACGGTCGACCGTCCCTGCCTGACGCATCCCCTCGCTCTGCAATGACGAAAGGAAATAGGTCATACTTGCCGTCCCGTCCATAGTAGGCTCGTTCGTAGAATAGTCGCCGATGGCATCGTGATATACCATATCGAATGGCTGGAAGCGTGCGTAATCCTCAGGCTCAGCCCACGGCAGACCTGAAAGAGCAATGCCACGCAGGCTGTTGAATATGCTTGAATATACAGGACCGTCGACCAGTCCGCCGGTAGCGTTGCCAAGATGCTCGGCCACGTATGCCGAATGCGGCTGCGACGGATAATCGCCTCCGCGCGGAAGTTCAACGACCATCGAAGTGCCCCACGGATTGCATCCGAACAGCCAGTCGCGCAAAGCAGCCTCCATCTCCACGTATGTGGAATCGCCTGTCAGCTTCCGATAGAGCATGCATTGGGTGACCATAGCCGTAGTCAGGTTGTTGGAACACCATATAGCAGGAATGCCGAACAGGTATGGATTTCCGACGGCTTTCTCGTAAGTGCGGCTTATGCCGCTGCGCATATTCCTGATAAATTCGTCCGACAGACGTTCATTGCCGGCAACAGAGGCAATCTGGAAATGTCCCACATTCAAGAACGGATACCATTGGTAATGGCGCGCGCTGTCGGCCCCCATCCATGGAGTCATAGGCTCCTGCCGGCCATATTCCACAGCCGCGTCTAAATATTTCTTATCACCCGTAAGCTTGTAAAGCTCGACAGCGCCAAGCTCCATGTCGTCAACCCAATTCACTTCCTCATAAATATAGGAGGAAGCAACAGAAGCAGTCTGGCACACTCCCGGCTTTTCCACCCCGGTCTGATAAGCGTCGGCCGCTTTCTCTCTGATTTTCTCCGCAAATTCCGGATAGAACGGTTTCAACACCCTCGCCCCCATGGCGAAACAAGATGCAAACTTGCCGGTAGTACTTGCTACTCCGGTTGTGGCATTCTTGAACTTTCCGCGTTGCTGCGGCTCACCGCTACAAAAATACACAGGCCGTCCTGTACCCGGTCCATACCCATAGTCCACCTTATCTGTCACCGGCGAACGGAACGAGGCATGGTCGCGGTCGTCAGCTATCTGGTTATAAAATTCGCCTTTTTCAGGATTCATACGGTCGAGCCAGTCAAGCCCCCATTTTATTTCGTCCACTATGTCAGGAATGCCATTTGCACCCTTATTGCCCATGGCATCGTAATAATCGCCGAACGATTCAGGATTCTCCTGATAGGCGAGCATCATCTGGTACATAGCGTTGGCCGAGGTCGTGGTATATTGCAGGTAGTCACCGGCATCGTGCCATCCACCCCTCACGTCGATACGCTGCCCCGACTTCGTAGGATGGTATTCGACATATCCGTCATATCGGTGGCAGGAATCGCGCAAGAAAGGATTGTAGCCGCAACGCTGCTGGCGCATATAGTTGAGCGCAAAATCCGCCGTCCCGTTGTAGACATCCGCATTTATCGGAAAAACAGGAGAAACTGCCTCACCGGCTTTCAGATAATAACTGCCGCGCTTCTCGAATGAGGAAAAATTCAAGCGGTATGTCGATTTCATCGTTCCATAGCTTCCGGTGTTACGGACAGATGAAAAATCGCGCACGGTCTTGCCGGTCATAGCATCCACAAGCTCAAAATTTGCCACATCAGCGGAGTCCTCGCTTATAAACACTGCCACCTTAACCGATTTCGGCAAGTAGCCCAACTGGTTGATGCGTATCCACTGGCCGGCATTCAACGAGA
>ULWB01018663.1_pt1 | contig 13003 bp, 9 predicted proteins | sample 1959891 | NCBI WGS metagenome assembly ULWB01 (sample SAMEA4835799, study PRJEB28245) | human gut metagenome | biome: gut microbiome; material: fecal sample | place: Denmark | collected 2008 | reverse complement strand
CCCGCCGCAGATCAGGCACCGGCGGCTCTGGGGCCGGGACAGCTTTTCCCCGCCGGGGGACAGCACGTCCAGGTCGTACAGCCGACCCACGGGGGCCTGCTCCTCCAGCCGGAGGCACAGGTCCTTCACGGCTCCGGCGGGGCGGTGGTATACCAGCAGGGCCTCGGGGCCTGTGGGGGCGGCGACGGACTCCCGGTGCACCGGCGCACCCAGGTCCCGGTCCAGGGCCGCAAGGCCCGCCCGGAAGGCCAGGCGGACCAGAGGCGTGTCCTTGACGGGACCGGCGATATTCATGGTGAAGGACAGCAGCGTGCCGCCGTACTGCCGGTGCAGCGCCTGCTGGCGCTGCACCCGGCGGTCACGGGCAAGGAGCACCTGCTCCAAGGTGATCTCTACAGTATGCATAGGTTGTCTCCGGTACCAGAGGTTGGATATCGGCCAGGCGGCCCTGGCGCAGCAGCTGCCGGACCCGGCTGGCGCTGATGCCCTCCAGCCGGGGAATTTCAGTGACGGAGATGCCCCACAGGGGCAGCAGGGCCTGCATCCGGCGGTTATACTGGGCCGTTACCGGGGAGTAGGGCTCCTGGCCCACAAAGCGCCGGGTGATGCCCAGGGCCGGGGCGATGCGCTTGCCGAACAGGGTCAGCTCCAGGTCGCAGCGGGCCTGCTCCGGGTCCCCCTGTAAAAAATACGCAGGGAAGGTGGCCCGGGAGATGATATAGTCTCCGCCGGGGACCACGTCCACGTTGGGCAGGTCCTCCGTGCCCCGGCGCACCAGCTCCAGCCGGTCTGCCGCCGGAAAGTCACCGGTCTCCTCGCTGAGAACAAATACGTACAGATGGGGGCAGCGGGCGGCGGCGTACTCCACCAGATACCGGTGGCCCCGGGTGAAGGGGTTGGCGTGGCACACCACAGCGCCGCTTTCGCCGTCATACGCCGGGAGGGAAGCAAGATAGCGCTCCACGCCTCCCCGGCGGTGCTCCATCATCAGCATGTCCGCCGTTTCCGCCACGGGGAAGAAGCCCAGGCTGCGGAACAGGCGGGCATTTTTCGGCTTGGTGTACAGAAACGGATGGGCTGCGCCCCGCTGGGCGGACTGGCGCAGCAGGGCGGTGACGATCTGGGCACAGGCTCCGTCACCCTCGGCCTGGGGGGCCACGGCGATCTGCTTGAGGACCCGTCCGCTGAGAGACCCGCAGGCCAGTATGGCCCCGCCGCCGGAGAGCAGCAGGGCCGTACAGTCGGCGTCCCCCTCGTCCCGGAGCCCGGCGGAGGCCAGAAAGGCCTCATACGCCGGGCGCAGGGACAGCGGAAGCGCCGTTACGATGCGCAGATCATTCATCCTCGTCGATCTGACGGACCACATCGATGATGGTGTTGTCACGGTACATGACCACGCCCACGATACGGTCCTTATAGCGGATGGGGTCGGGCACACCCACGATTTTTTCGGCCCGCTGCTGGAGCTGCTGGATGGTGAACACATGCAGCCCGGCCTTTTCCAGCTTTTCCTTCACGTCGGGGCGGCGGGGATTCACGGCAATGCCCTGGTCGGTGACCACCACGTCCACCACGTCGCCGGGGGTGACCACGGTGTTGACGCGCTTGACGATGGTGGGAATGCGGCCCCGGGTCAGGGGAGCCACCACCACAGAAAGGCTGGCACCCTCCGCCGTGTCGGGATGGCCGCCGATGGCACCGCGGATCACGCCGTCGGAGCCGGTGAGGACGTTGACGTTGAAGTCGGTGTCGATCTCCAGGGCGGAGAGGATCACGAAGTCCAGCTGGTCCACGGCGGCGGCCACCAGATGGCTGGCGTAGTAGCTGGCGCCGATCTGATGGTGGAAGTGGTTGTTCTTCAGGCTCTTGGCGGCGTCCAGGTCAAAGCTCTGCACGTCCAGGATGCGGTCGATGAGGCCCTCCTCGTGCATGGCGGCGATCTGACCGGTGATGCCGCCCAGGGCGAAGCGGCAGTGGATATTCTGGTCGATCATCTTCTGGCGCAGGAAGCGGGCGGTGGCCAGGGATGCGCCGCCGGAGCCCATCTGCATGGAGAAGCCGTCGTACAGATATCCGGCGGCCTCGATGACGTTGGCGGCGGTCTTGGCGATCAGCAGCTCCTTGGGGTCCTTGGTATAGCGGGTGGCCCCGGACATGATGCCCTTGGGGTCGCCGATGTCGTCGGTCATGACCACATAGTCCACCTCGAACTCAGGGATGGCCCAGGGGGCGTTGGGATATGCCACCAGGTGATTGGTAATGACGATGACGTTGTCGGCATAGGTGGCGTCGGGCCGGGCATAGCCCAGAGAACCGCAGGCAATGCCATCCTCACCGTCGCGGCTGTAGCCGTTGGCGTTGCCGTAGGGGTCACAGGAGGGCGCACCCAGGAAGGCCACGTCGATGTGCAGATCGCCGGACCGGATGGCGCTGGCCCGGCCGCCATGGGACCGGAATACCACCGGACAGTCGATGAGGCCCCGGGACACCTGCTCGGCCAGCTCGCCGCGCATACCGGAGGTTTCGATATGGGTGATGACGCCATTCTGGATATGGCGGATCAGGGGGGCGTGGACGGCGGCCAGGGAGCTGGCGGCCAGGGTCAGGTTCTTAAAGCCCATTTCCGCCAGCTTATCCACCACGGTGTTGATGATATGGTCGCCGTTGCGGAAGTGGTGGTGGAAGCTGATGGTCATGCCGTCCCGAAGGCCGGTGCGTCGGATGGCCTCCTCCAGGGAGGGCACCAGCTTGTTCTGCCGGGTGGACCGGGCCTGGAATGTGGCGGTGTTCTTCTGGCGGGCACCGTGATACAGCCCGTGGTTGCTGATCTCACCGATATGCGGGATTTTTTCAAGCTCGATCATGTCAAATCTCCTCCACTTCGTCGATCTTGCAGCCGGCCTCGTACAGGTCCAGCAGGCGGCGGGCCCGGGTGACCACGGGCTTGTCGATCATCTTGCCCTTGAGGCTGGCCACGCCGCTGCCCCGGGCGTTGGCCTCGGCAATGGCGTCCATAATGGCCCGGGCCTTGTTCAGGTCCTTCTCGCTGGGCATGAACACATGGTGCAGCGGCTCGATCTGGCGGGGATTGATCACGGACTTGCCGTCGAAGCCCAGCTTTTTGATGAGGGTGGCCTCAGCGATGAAGCCCTCCTCATTGTTGACGTCGGAATACACCGTGTCCAGGGCGGCAATGCCGGCGGACCGGGCGGCGTTGAGGATCATGCAGCGGGCGAACAGCAGCTCGATGCCGTCGGAGCGGGTGGTTTTCAGGTCGGTGACATAGTCCTCGGCGCCCAGGGCGATGCCGATGAGGCGGTCGCTGGCGTGGGCAATCTCGGCGGCGTGGAGCACGCCGTTGGCGCTTTCAATGGCGGCCATCATGCCGGTGGTGCCCACGGGAATACCGGCCTGGCGCTCGATGCGCTCGATCTCCCGCTCGCAGTCGATAACGTCCTGGGCGCTGTCGGTCTTGGGCAGGCGGACCACCTGGACCCCGGCCCGGACCACGGCCTCCAGATCCTGGACGCCCAGGCCGCTGGACAGGTCGTTGATGCGCACCACGGTCTCCTTGGTGCCGAAGTGCAGGGTCTTCAGGGCGTTATACACCAGAAAACGGGCGGAGTCCTTCTCGGTATAGGCCACGGAGTCCTCCAGGTCGAACATGATGGAGTCGGCCCCGTAGATGTGGGCGTCGCGGATCATGCCGGGGTTGTTGCCGGGCACGAACATCATACTGCGGCGCAGTCTGTCTTTTACATACATGTTACTTGACCTCCCATTCATAGGCGTCGGACTGGGCGGCGCGGAAGATGGCGGTGGTAACCCGGGCGCGGACGGTGCAGTCCAGGGCGCCCTTGTCCACGGCGGTGACCTCGGCGTTCTCAATGCCGTAGTGAGCCAGCGTGTCACGGATGACGGCCTCGATCTGACGGCCGAACTGCTGCAGGACGTTGCTGGTGAGACTGATCTGGATACCGCCGGACTGGGCGGGCTCCAGGGTGATCATGATGTCGTTGGACTCCATGGTGCCGGCGGTGGCGGTGATGAGCAGGTTCATATGTCTGCCCCCTTTACAGCTTCGCGGCCAGACGGTCGTGGATGGCGGAGATGAATTCGCCGCTGGTAACGGCGGTGACGGGGGTGCCCTCGTCCACCAGGCCCACCAGGTCCTTGGTCATGATGCCTGCGCCCAAGGTCTCAAAGCAGGCGGCCTCCAGCTTGTCGGCAAAGGCGGACAGGTCCGGGGTGCCGTCCAGCTGGCCCCGCTTGCGCAGCGCGCCGGACCAGGCAAAAATGGTGGCCATGGGGTTGGTGGAGGTCTGCTCACCCTTCAGGTGCTTGTAATAGTGCTTGGTGACGGTGCCGTGGGCGGCCTCATACTCGGTGGTGCCGTCGGGGGAGACCAGCACAGAGGTCATCATGGCCAGGCTGCCGAAGGCGGTGGACACCATGTCGCTCATCACGTCGCCGTCGTAGTTCTTGCAGGCCCAGATGAAGCCGCCCTGGCTGCGGATGACGCGGGCCACGGCGTCGTCGATCAGGGTATAGAAATAGGTGATGCCCAGCTCGTCGAACTTGGCCTTATAGCTCTCGAACTCCTCCTCGAACACCTTCTTGAACTCACCGTCGTAGACCTTGGCGATGGTGTCCTTGGTGGAGAACCACAGGTCCTGGCGGGTGTCGATGGCATACTGGAAGCAGGCCCGGGCGAAGGAGCGGATGCTCTTTTCCTTGTTGTGGGCGCCCTGCCACACGGCGGGGCCGTCCACCTTCTGAACCAGCAGGGTCTTTTCCTCACCGCTCTCGCCCCGGAAGGTCATGGTGCACTCGCCGGGCTCGGTGGTGTACATGTCCACGCTCTTGTACACGTCGCCGTAGGCATGACGGGCGATGGTGATGGGCTTTTTCCAGTTCTTCACCACGGGGTGGATGCTGTCGATGAGGATGGGGGCCCGGAACACGGTGCCGTCCAGAATGGAGCGGATGGTGCCGTTGGGGCTTTTCCACATCTGGGTCAGCTGGGGATATTCCTCCATGCGCTGCTTGTTGGGGGTGATGGTGGCGCACTTCACGGCCACGCCCAGGCGGCGGGTGGCGTTGGCGGCGTCCACGGTGACCTGGTCCTGGGTCTCGTTGCGGTGCAGCAGGCCCAGGTCATAATACTCGGTCTTCAGGTCCACGAAGGGCAGGATCAGCTGGTCCTTGATCATCCCCCACAGAATGCGGGTCATTTCGTCGCCGTCCATCTCCACCAGGGGGGTAATCATCTTGATTTTTTCCATTGCCGTATTTCCTCCTTATTTTTGTCCGAAAGCGCCTTACATTCTGGCGGCGTAGTAGTTCATCAGGCAGCCATCCAGGATGATCTCCTTCTCGTCCTGGGTCAGGCCCCGGACGTGGAGCAGCAGATCGTGAACGCTGCCGTCGCGGCAGATGACCTGGGCGGGGATATCCTCCCGTCCGGCCTCGATGGCGGCGCGGATGCCGGGGACAAACACGCAGTCGCCGGGCTGATAATCGAAGGGCGTGCCCTGGTCGATGGTAAAGGGCAGGATGCCCCAGTTGATGCAGTTGCTGCGATAGCGCTTGGTGGCGTACTCATAGCAGATGTTGGCGAAGCCGCCCAGCACCTTCTGGCAGGAGGCGGCCTGCTCACGGGCGGAGCCGTCGCCGGGCTTGTTGGCGAACACGCAGGAGCCGAACTGGGTGGTCTGGGCCAGGGCCTGGGCATCGCCCACGCGGCCCAGGGTCTCCAGCAGGGAGGCGGGGACCTGACCGCTGCGGCGCTGGGCCTCCCGGGCGGCTACATCCTTGGCCCGGGGCACATACTCCGGCACCCGGCGGGACAGGGTGAACTCCGCCAGGCGCAGGGGGTTGGAGCGATAGGAGGAGGTCTCACCGGAGGGGATCAGCTCGTCGGTGGTGGTGACGGGATCGTGGATCACGGCGGCCAGCTCCACCAGCAGGTTCTCGGTGAGATCGTACATCTTGGGCCAGTCGGTGATGTTGGGGCCCATGACCAGCTCCACGCTGGGATCGGCCTTGCCGAAGCCGTAGTACAGGCGGTTGTCATACACTTCCTTGTCGAAGTGGTACTCGTGATGAATGGGGGTGTATTCCACGTCGGTGGCGGCGGTGATGCGTCCGCCGTTGGCGGCGGTGGCGGCGATGGACCGGGCATCCATCAGGCACACGGCGGCAAACTGGCCCTCGCCGGGCTTGGAGCCCTCGCGGTTGGGGAAATTGCGGGTGGTGTGCCGCAGGGACAGGCCGTTGTTGGCGGGCACGTCGCCTGCGCCGAAGCAGGGGCCGCAGAAGCTGGGCTTGATGATGGCGCCGGAGGCCAGCAGGTCAGCGGTGGAGCCCACCTTCATCAGCTCCAGAGACACGGGCACGGAGGTGGGGTACACGTCGAAGCTGAAGGCGCCGGAGCCGGTATAGTGGCCGCGGACGATGTCCGCCGCCTCGGGGATGTTGTCGAACAGACCGCCGGAGCAGCCGGCGATGACGCCCTGGTCGGCCCAGACGGCGCCGTCGTGGATCTTATCGGTGAGCTGGGGATTGGCCTTGGGGAAGCGGCGCTTGGCATCGGCCTCCACCTTCTGCAGCAGCTCCTCCGCGTTCTCCAGGAACTCGTGGATGGTCCAGGCGTTGGAGGGATGGAAGGGCAGGGCGATCATGGACTCCATCGTGGACAGGTCGATGGTGATCATCTTGTCGTAATAGGCGTCCTGGCCGGGATGCAGGGGCTTATAATCCTCGGGCCGCTTGTGGGCCTCATAGAAGCCCCGGGTGACCTCGTCGGTCTCCCAGATGGAGGAAAGGCAGGTGGTCTCGGTGGTCATCACGTCGATGCCGTTGCGGAAGTCGATGGGCAGGCTCTTGATACCGGGGCCCGCGAACTCCAGCACACAGTTGTTGACAAAGCCGCTTTCGAAGGTGGCCTTCACCAGGGCAATGGCCACGTCGTGAGGGCCGATGCCCTGCCGGGGCGTACCGGTGAGGTATACCAGCACCACCTTGGGCATGGGGGTATCCCAGGTGTTCTTCAGCAGCTGCTTGGCCAGCTCCGGGCCGCCCTCGCCCACGGCCATGGTGCCCAGGGCGCCGTAGCGGGTGTGGGAGTCGGAGCCCAGGATCATGGAGCCGCACTTGGCCATCTGCTCCCGGGCATAGGAGTGGATGACGCTCTGGTTGGCGGGAACATAGATGCCGCCGTACTTCTTGGCGGCGGACAGGCCGAACATGTGGTCATCCTCGTTGATGGTGCCGCCCACGGCGCACAGGCTGTTGTGACAGTTGGTCAGGGCGTAGGGAATGGGGAACTCCTTCATGCCGGAGGCCCGGGCCTGCTGGATGATGCCCACATAGGTGATGTCGTGGGACACCATGGCGTCGAAGCGGATGCGCAGCTGCATGGGGTCCGGGGACACGTTGTGAGCCTGCAGGATCTGCCAGGCCATGGTCCGGCGGCGGGCTTCCTCCTGGGCCGTGGCCGCAGTTTCCTGGGGAACGCCGTTTACCAGGTACATGCCGTGGTCGGTGAGCTGGATCATAATGGATTTACCTCCTACATATTGCCTCCGCGCCGGGCGCAGAGTCCTTCTTTGTTTGGTCCAGGATAAATGTAGCACACCGGCCCGGGGTTGTGAATCGGTTTTCCGCAAAAAGCCGCCTGGGGCGGCATTTTCTCCATTAAGCCCATGAAAACACCGAATCATTTGGTAAAAATGGAGCCTGTGGGGGGCGGGCTTGCAAAATGTTTCGTCAAAATAGAACTTGCAGCCTGGTTTACAAAAATCCGGGACACACCCATGCCTGCAAGCTGCAAAAGCGGCAAGGGAAATTGCACAAATTTTCCATATGAAGGACAGATGCGCAACATTTGTCCTTCCGGTGAAAACAAATGGCGCGGATCGAATTTCTCTTGCTTTAACTTGACAAAGCCGGTGACGTATGATAGACTGATATAAGTTTACAAGCCATAAACTTTTCAAGGAGGGTCATTTTTATGCGTGTTCGTGAGATGGAGATCGGTGAGGTGCAGGAGCGGTTTGCCAACCTGGTGTGGGACAACGAGCCCATCCCCTCGGGCCAGCTGGTGAAGCTGTGCGAGCAGGTTTTCCAGTGGAAAAAGCCCACCACCTATACGGTGCTGCGCAAGCTGTGTGAAAAGGGGCTGTTTCAGAATGTGAACGGGGTGGTGTCCTCGGTGATGAGCCGGGAGGAGTTTGCCTCCCGCCGCAGCGAGCAGTTTGTGGACAATGCGTTCCACGGCTCCCTGCCTGCCTTTGTGGCGGCCTTTACCGCGCAGAAGCCCCTGTCCGCCCAGGAGGCGGAGGAGATCCAGGAGATGATCAGCAAATTCCGGAAGGGGGAATGACCCGTGCTCTGCCGGATCTTCCTGGCGGTGGCGGGTATGAGCGCCAACGCCGGACTTCTGGTGCTGGCCATCCTGGCGGTGCGGCTGGTGACCCGGCGGCGGATGCCCAAGTGGGGCAACTGCCTGCTGTGGGGGCTGGTGGCAGTGTGTCTGATGTGCCCGGTGCTGCCGGAAAGCGTTCTCAGCGTCCGGCCCCAGCCGGGGCAGGCGGCGCTTCCCGCCGCCGCGGCCATGGAGACGGCCTCCCCCGGAGCGGGGATCACCCTGACGGACTTGGCCTGGGTATGGCTGGTGGGCATGGCGGCGGTGCTGGGCTGGGCGGCGGCGAGCTATCTGCGGCTGCGGCGGCAGGTGGCGGCCTCCATCCGGGTGGGGAAGCAGGTTTACCTCTGCGACGACATCTCCTCCCCCTTTATCCTGGGCATTTTCCGGCCCCGGGTGTATCTGCCCTCGGGGCTGGAGGGGGAGACCCTGCAAAGCGTGCTGCGCCACGAGGGAGCCCATCTGCGCCGCCGGGACCACTGGTGGAAGCCGCTGGGCCATCTGCTGGTGGCGGTATATTGGTTCCATCCCCTGATCTGGGCAGCGTATGTGCTGCTGTGCCGGGATATCGAGCTGGCCTGCGACGAGCGGGTGGTGCGGGATATGGACCGGGCCCAGCGGGCCGCCTATTCCCAGGCCCTGCTGGACTGCGCCATGCCCCGGCGGCGCAGGCTGGTGCTGTGTCCCCTGGCCTTCGGCGAGGTGGGGGTCCGGGACCGGGTGAAGTCGGTGCTGCACTATCGCCGCCCCGGGGTGTGGCTGTCGGCGGCGGCGGTGCTGCTGTGCGCCGCGCTGGCCATGACCTTCCTCACGGAGCCAAAGCCCGCCCGGATCGAGGTATCCCCGGAGGCCGCCGCCGGTCAGACAGACCCCGACCGGCTCCGGGAGACCAGCTCCAAGGCCCTGATCGTCGCCACCATCCTGGACCCCGCCGCCCAGCGGATCAGCTACACGGTGCAGCTGACGGAGGAGCCGGAGGACTGGATCACCCAGAAGCAGTGGTACGGCGTGGCCAGCTACGCCGACGTGGAGATTTTCTACCCCACGGAGGGGTCTTACTATCGGCAGACGGACGTGCCCCATCTGCGGTTTTACGAGTGGGGCCTTGCCGACCAACCCACGAACCTGGAGTCCCAGCGTCCGGACATGGGCACCCGATACAATGACTACATCGTGGATTCCGTAACGGTGCTCAGCGCCGACGGGAGTCAAAGCTCCACCTTCCGGCGGGTGGGCCAGTCCCTGCTGCTGGACGATGCGCCGGACGACTCCGGCAGAAACGCCATATCCTGGAGCATCCGTATAGACTGAATTCATAGAGAGCGAAGGAGGGAAGGACATATGTTTGCCAGACACGGTATCAGAAACGCCCTGCGGACCCCCAAACGGTCGGTGGCGTTTCTGCTGCTGATGACGCTGCTGGTGACACTGCTGGGCACATCCCTGGGGCTGAGCTTCGCCCTGCAGCGCACCCTGCGCCAGTGCCGGGAGAATTACTCCACCATTGGGCTGGTGGAGTATCTGGGCCCGGGCTATCCCAGCACCACCAAGGTGGTGGCGGACGCCGGGGAGGTCCTGGCGGAATTTGAGGAAAAGCTGGACCGGGAGGATCCGGCCCTGGTGGCCTGGGAGCCCACCCGCATGGCCCTGGGCTATACTCCGGACCTGGACATGCTGACCAACCGTCTCCTGCTGAAGGACCGGTTTGTGGCCATGGTGAAGGTGCGGGAGCTGGTCACACTTCACGTCCCGGCGGAGGATGGCTCCGGCTGGACCATCGATGAAAACGGGAACATAGTGGCGGAAACTCCTCGTCCCGCTTATGACCGGGTGCTTCCGCTCTATGACGCCATCATCAGCCGCATGCTGTATACCGGCCAGCGCATGGTGGACGGCTCGCCGGTACTGCTGGAGATCCCGGGGGAGGCCAGCATGGATATTCCCGGCCAGGACTATGTGCCTCCGGCAGACAGCATCTGGATCCCCGGGCACTACTATCTGCTCCACGGCTCCTATGCCGAGTCCAGCCTGATGGGTGCATCATACATGCAGCTGTCCATGGGGCAGTATGAGCTGGACGGGGTAGACACCGGCGTCACCGATGTGCTGGACGTCACCCAGCCCGACGGCACGCCGCCCAGGCTGGACGGCTCCACGGGCATCGAAAAGGTGGCCCAGACCTATCAGGTCACGACCCACTCCCTGACGGTGCAGGCCACGGACCGGCCGGCGGACCTGCTGCCCTTTCAGCAGGGGGATCTGACCCTGGCAGAGGGCGCATACTATACCGCAGGCGGCAAGGGCTGCCTGATCTCTCAGGCGGTGGCCAAGGATCTGGGCCTGTCCGTGGGGGACAGTCTGCCCCTGTCCCTGGCGGTGCGGAAGAATACCCTGATCCCCTACAGCTATTGGGCCGGGGAGGGCTTCGACGCGGAGGATACCTATACCGTCAGCGGTATTTTCTCCGCCAATGAAGAATACGAGACCATGGTCTATATCCCCGTCCGGAACGATATCGATATGCAGCAGAACCACTGCTCCTTCACGCTGGGGCAGCTGCAGCTGAAAAACGACCTGGCCCAGGAGTACATCGAGCGTCTGGAAAAGGATCTGCCGTCCTCCATCCGCGTCACCGTGTATGACCAGGGCTATGCCGCCGTGTCCCAGGCGCTGGAGGACATGCTGCGGCTGGTGCAGATCATCGCGGGCGTATGTCTGGCGGCGGGACTGGGCTTTCTGGTGCTGTTCGGCTATCTGCTAGTGTTCCGTCAGCGGGGCATTGGCCGCACCATGATCCGGGTGGGCGTTGCCCGTCGGAACGTACATACCTATTTCCTGTTCTGTGCCGGAACGGTGGCCCTGCCGGCGGCGGGACTGGGCCTGATCCTCAGCCGCTTCGTGTGCCTGGGGGTGCTGAAGCTGCTGGAGGTGGTGCTGGACGGCGCCACGTCCCTGGACCTGTATTACAGCAACACCGCCCTGGCCATGCATCGCTCCGCCACAGAGTATCTGGCGGCCCCCGGCTGGGGAGCTCTGGCCGTCATCGCCCTGGGGACCCTGGCGCTGGCGCTTCTGTCCTGCCTGGTGTTCAGTGTGGTCAGTCTGGAGCGGCGGCACAAAAAGCGCCGCCGGGAGAGCCGCGCCGCCCAGGGTACGCCGTCCCGTCCCCTGCGGGGCGGTCCCCGGACCTATGCGCGGCTGTCGGTGCTGCGGGGCGGCTTCCGCTCCCTGGTGCCGGTACTGGCAGGCGTGTGCGCGGCCGTCCTGTTCTGCCAGCTGTCGGGTATCGTTATCCGCTATGACGGACAGCTGCGGGACCTGCGGGCAAACAGCTCTGTCCGGGGCAATATGACGGACATCAGCGGCAAGTATACCACCGGACTGGTGCTGAATGAGCAGGTGCTGGACCAGATCGGCCAGCTGCCCGGCGTCAGTGAGCTGACAAGGCTGACGGCCACGCCCTACTACTTCGCGGGAGTGTACCGGGGCAGCGAGCTGGTGGCCGGACCCGGCCTGCCGCCCCAGCCCACCACCACCTTTGAGAGCGAACGGTATATGGCGAATCTGTCCTCCGGGCCGGACCTGGTGTTTATCGACCGGCTGGAGGGTGCGCCGGAGTTTATGTACAGCACGTCCATCAAGACCCAGTGGCTGGAGGGTTACGATTCCAGCTGCTTCCAGATGGATTGGGATGCGTCGTTGGACCCGGAAACGGCAGAGAATCGATGCGTCATCTCTACGGACATGATGGACCAGTACGGCATCCGGCTGGGCGACTGGATCTGGCTGGAGGTTCGGTGCTCGAGCGCTTACAGCTACAGCAGAAGCCAGATAGGCCTCCGTGTGGTGGGCGCTTATGCCCAGGCGGGCCGGGCCAACAATATCTACACGAATCTGAGCATGCTGCGCTACCCCTATGCATACGACGAGGATCTGGAGCTCTGCACCCTGGGCGGCGTCTACCTGGCCAAGTCCATCAGCGGCGCCACGTTTAAAATCGCTGACTGCACAGATCTGACGGCGGTGAAGCAGGCCCTGTACGACATGGAGCTGTCCGCCGTGGGCAAGCTCCGGGCCGTCCGGAACTTCGTTATCATCAACGACGCGGCATACCTGAACACGGAGCGGGCCGCCGCCCAGCGCCTGTGGTACATGCAGCACCTGTTTCCGGTGGTGTACGCCATCGCCCTGGGCCTGGCATATCTGATCGCGTTCCTACAGGTGCAGTCCCGGCGGAAGGAGCTGCGCACCATGCGCAGCGTAGGCGCGGACAGCCGCACCGCCTATTGGAGCCTGTATTGGGAGCAGCTGATGCTGGCGGCCCTGGGGGCCGTGCTGGGGGCGGGCCTGTGCCTGGCTCTGGGCTGGGGCACCGCCCTGGGCCTGGGCCTTACTGCCGCCTTCGCCGGGCTGTGGCTGCTGGGAGCCCATGTGGCTCTGCGCAGGGCCAACAGCCGCCATATTCTGAAAAACCGCAGGGAGGTTGAATGATATGTCCATTCTGGAACTGAAAGATGTCTGCTATAGCTACAGTGCGGAAAAGCCGGTGCTGCGGGGCATGAACTGCACCTTTGA
>ULWB01020947.1_pt1 | contig 13143 bp, 12 predicted proteins | sample 1959891 | NCBI WGS metagenome assembly ULWB01 (sample SAMEA4835799, study PRJEB28245) | human gut metagenome | biome: gut microbiome; material: fecal sample | place: Denmark | collected 2008 | reverse complement strand
CTCGATGACTGCGTAGAGGGTCGTGAGGAAGCGAAGAACCGCCAGCGGCTCGATGATAAATGGGAAGTGATCTCCGGTGATATTATGGGCCGTGCTATTGAGGGTACTCCCATGGTCTTCACCGGTACTCGGTATTCCATCTATGATCCCATTGGGCGCATTCAGGAACACGCTCAGAGAGAGGGATGGTCTTGGAGGGCTATTGAAATTCCGGCTCTTGACCCAATCACCGATGAAAGTAATTATGAGTATGAGCGTGAAGGACAGAAGGTATTTACCACGGCTTATTTCAGGGAGCAGAGAGAACTTTTGTCTGCGGAACAATTTGAGAGTGAGTTTCAGCAACAACCCTTTGAGGCAAAGGGTCTTCTGTTCAACAAAGATGAACTGAATTATTTCTTTGAGTTGCCCCCTGATCGAGAGCCGGACACTATTATTGCCGTAGGTGACACCGCTGAGAGTGGTTCTGACTCTACCTCTATGCCGGTAGCGGTCATCTATGGTACAGAGGTCTACATTGTCGATGTGGTATTTGATGACGCTCCCGCTGAGGTTACAAAACCGGAGTGCGCTAAGTGCCTGATCTCGAATAAGGTCGCTTCGGCCACCTTCGAGGCGAACAATGCTGGTCAGTATTATGCCCGAGATGTGGCGGAGATCGTTCGTCAGCATGGGTACTCGATTGGCATTCGGACAAAGAGGACGATTTCAAATAAGCAGACCAGAATTGAGTTTGCATCCGATAATATCAAGAAAAATTTTTACTTCAAGCACCCTTCCACCTATAAGCGGGGTAGCCAGTATTGGAATTTCATGAAGGAGTTGACCACTTACACCAGAAGCGGTAAGGTTCCACACGATGACGCACCAGACTCCCTTTCCCTGCTGGAAAATGAAATTCGTATGCTGACCGGGAGTAAAATTGAGGTATTCAAGCGGCCCTGTTAAAAGAAATTTTTGACTTTTGTCCTCTCCAATGGTATTCTGAAAGATTAGGCATTGACAAGCATTGGAGTATTCGGTATAATGAACAGTGATGAAATGGGTAGAGGGGAGGTGTCTTTGCGGAATGAAGCCCCTGTGCGGTCGTAGAGTGATTTATACCGATGTAGAGGAAATCACAGATGGGAATGTTGTAAGTGTTCTGCAAAAGGCACTCACCATCCACCTTCAAAACCGGGCAGAGATTGATTATCTCTACCGGTATTACAAGGGAGATCAGCCCATTCTATATCGGAGGAAAGAGGTTCGGCCTGAAATCAACAACACTGTGGTTGAGAACCGGGCTAACGAGATTGTTTCCTTCAAGGTTGGCTATCTGATGGGAGAGCCGGTTCAGTATGTTGCTCGTGGTGACGATAAAACAGTCACAGACAGCGTGACCCGACTGAACAATTATATGCTCTCTGAGGATAAAGCGGCCAAGGATAAGGAACTGGCTGACTGGTCGCACATTGCCGGTACTTCTTACCGCATGGTTCTTCCCGATGGGGAAGCCAATGTGGAAGAGGACGAGTGCCCCGCAGAGATTTTCACTCTTGACCCCCGCTTTTCTTTCGTGGTGTATGGCACCTCTCTTGGAACACCGGCCAAGATGGGTGTGAAGTATGTTTTGATGGAAGACGGGACCCTCCTGTTCAGCTGCTATACGCACAATCACTTTTTCGAGATCACCAATACTTGGAATATTCTGCGAAGTGAAAATCAGATTTTGGGTATTCCCATTATCGAATATCCGGCGAACAATGCTCGCCTGGGTGCTTTTGAGATTGTGCTTCCCCTGCTGGACGCTATCAATACGGTAGAGTCTAACCGGCTGGATGGCGTGGAGCAGTTCATTCAGGCCCTCATGCTCTTCCATAATGTGGATATTACCTCTGAGGATTATAAAGAGCTGCGGGAAGAGGGCGCAATCAAGTTCAAGGACATTGACCCCTCCTTAAAGGCGGAAATCCAGTATTTGACCGCAGAGTTAAATCAGAGCCAGACTCAAACGCTGGTGGACGATATGTATGATACCGTCCTCACGATCTGCGGAATGCCGAACCGCAATGGTGGTTCTTCCACCAGTGACACCGGTTCTGCTGTCATCATGCGGGATGGTTGGTCTGCGGCAGAAGCCAGAGCCAAGGATAGTGAACTGATGTTCAAGAAGTCCGAGAAGGAGTTCTTAAAGCTCCTGCTTCGGATTTGTAGTGATCTTGGTGACTTGGAGTTGAAGTTGTCTGCGGTGGAAATCCGGTTTACCCGCCGCAATTATGAGAACATTACCGAAAAGGCGAATGTCCTGATCGCTATGCTGAATAACTCCAAGATTGCTCCGCAGCTGGCCTTTACTCATTGTGGTATGTTCACTGACCCCCAGATTGCCTACAACATGAGCATGGAGTACGCAAAGGAGCAGGAGAAGAAAGCCTTAGAGCTTGCTTCTAAACAGAACCCGGATGGAGGGAATGGAGGAAATGAACCCGGAGGTCAAAAGTCCGGCTCTGGTGACACCGGAGGCGGTTCGGACGATGAATGAAATCCTTTCCCGTGGCAAGGGTGTTGAACTTGCCGTGAGAAATGGGAGGCTGGTTCTTTGGGAAACAGCCAGTAAAAAGAAATATGAGGCCGTTATAGCGAGATAACGGTAACAGCCATTACGGGCTATTGGTGAGAGTGGAAACGCTCTTGCCGATAGTCCGTTTTGTTTTTGATTTTAATGCCGCAAGGCTTGAAATGGTCAGTGAAGACCTAAAAACGCAAAAGGGAGAAAACCCTACCAAAAACGGAAAATAGTGCTGAGGGAACAGCCTTGTTAAACGCAGGAGGTATTTGTTATGGCAAAGATTGACACCAGTTTGATTGAAGGTTATGCGGACATGACCCCTGAACAGAAGCTCGCCGCTTTGGAGGCTTTTGAGTACGAGGATAATGCCGCAGAGCTGGAAAAGCAGAAGAACGCTCTTTCCAAGGCAAATTCTGAGGCCGCTGAGTGGAAGCGTAAGCACAATGCTCTTCTGTCCGAAGAGGAAAAGAAGAAGCAGGAGGACGCTGACAAGTTGGCCCAGATGGAACAGGAACTTGCTGATCTCCGCAAGGGTAAGACCGTTTCGGAGTATAAGGCCAAGTTCGTTTCTCAGGGCTACGATGAAGCTCTGGCTGAGGAAACCGCTCAGGCTCTTGCCGATGGTGACAGTGCTAAGGTCTTTGCCAATCAGAGCAAGTTCCTCGAAGAGTATGCGAAGAAGGTCAAAGCTGACGCTTTGAAGAAGACCCCTAAGCCTACTCCCGGTGCTGGTTCTGGTGGCGGTGCGATTGACTACGACAAGAAGATTGAAGAGGCGCAGAAGAACGGTGATCTGGCCGCTGTTGCCTACTACAACCGCCTGAGAGCGCAGGAAGAGGCTGAACAGAACAAATCGTGAGAGTAAAGGAGAATGACTTATGGCAGATACTCTGGCTACCAGTTTTGGAGTATTGAACTACTCCGGTATGCTCTTCAATAAGGGCAATACCCGTTGCCCCCTGTCCTCCATCATTGGCGGCAGGGCGAAGACCACTAATCATGTTGAGTTTGTGACCGGTCAGGAGTACACCACCGGTGGAGGCGAACAGCCCGGTATCAGTGAAACTGCTTCTCTGACTGCCCCTGATGCTTCTGTTGTCACTCGGACTCAGAAGACCAATGTGACTCAGATTTTTCAGGAGTCCGTAGGCATTTCCTATGCCAAGCAGTCCAATATGGGTACTCTGAGCGGCCTGAATGTGGCCGGTCAGCAGGCTAACCCGATCAATGAGCTTGATTTTCAGGTTGCAGCTAAGATGCAGAAGATCAACCGGGATATTGAGTTCACTTTCATTCAGGGTACTTTCAACAAGGCCACCACGGACTCCGAGGTGAATAAGACCCGTGGACTGGTGGAGGCCATTACCACCAATGTCACCGCTATGTCCAGTAAGCCTCTCGGCCTGTGGGATATTGCCGACATGGTGAAGAAGATTTACGGGGTCAATGCTCCTACCGATGGCCTGTGCCTGTGGTGTGACGCTGTGACCATGTTTCAGGTCAACGCTGACGCTGTGCAGAACGGCCTGACTGTGGTTCCTACCGCTCGGGAGATCAACGGTATCGCCCTGTCCAGTGTGGTTACTCCCATTGGCATTGTATACCTGTACCTTGGCGAGTGTCTTCCCGCTGGTACGGCCCTGCTTCTTGACCTGAATGTGATCGCTCCCGTCTATCAGCCTGTTCCCGGCAAGGGCAACTTCTTCTTGGAGCCTCTTGCCAAGGTTGGTGCCGGTGAGAAGTATCAGCTCTTCGGTCAGATCGGCCTTGACCACGGCCCCGAGTGGTATCACGGCAAGTTCACCGGTATCTCTACCGAGTTCACCGCTCCCACTTACAGCCGTAGCGTGTATGTGGCGAATGCGGCTGACTTCCCCGGTGGGTCTGCTTCTGCGGGTTAAAGAGAAATCTTGATGGAAAGGGATGACAGAAATCATGACTGACGCTGAGAAACTGTCCATGTTAAAGACCATGACCGGCGAAACAGATGAAGCCATGCTTTCTGTCTACCTTTCTATCGCCGCAAATAAGGTTTGTCGGAGAGCTTATCCATTTGACGATACCGTGACCGCCGTTCCGCCTCGGTATGACTTCAATCAGGTAGAGATCGCAGCTTACCTTGTGAATAAGCGTGGTGCGGAGGGAGAAACGGCGCACAGTGAAAACGGTATTTCCCGGTCTTATGAGGACGGAGATGTACCGCCTACCTTGTTGCGTGAGATTGTTCCCTTTGCCAGCGTCATCAAGGGGGACTCGACCTCATGAAGATCATGGAGCGTAATAAATCGTCCTATTGGTACTTGCTTTATGACAAGAAAGAACCGGTTCGGGACGAGGACGGCAATGAAACGGGAGATAGCAGTGTGGTCTACAAGGCCGCTGTCCAGCGGCGGGATAATGTGTCGGCGGCTACCGGTTCGGCTCAGGTTGAGCAGTTTGGTAATTTCATCTCCTATGACAAAGTGATTGTTACTGACGATCTCTCTTGTCCCATTGATGAAAATACCGTGCTGTTTGTTGATAAAGAGCCGGAGTATGACACTGACGGAAATCCCCTCTATGACTACATCGTGCGGCGTGTGGCAAAGAGCCTGAATTCCATCTCCTACGCTATAAGCAAGGTGACGGTATCGTGAAGACGATTAAAGTTCCTCTCTCCGTGGCCGGGATTGACAATGCCATTCGAGAGCTTGAACGCTACCAGAACTGGTTGAAAACCCGTGCAAATATCCTGCTTGACCGGCTGGCCCAAGAGGGTTTGTCTGTGGCCTCTGCCAATTTTGCGAAAGCGGAGTATGACGGAACAAATGATGTTTCTGTGTCCGTTGAGCAAAGAGCAACCGGAGCCAGAGCGATTGTCGCTATTGGTGCTTCCGTCCTCTTCATTGAGTTCGGCACCGGTGTTGTCTACCCCGATAATCACCCGGAAGCTGCGGAACATGGTATGCGCCGTGGAGAGTACGGAGTTGGTCATGGTAAGCAACAGACTTGGGGCTACTACGGTGAAGCCGGTACGAATGGTGTTGAGTTCACCAAACCGAACGGGAATACCGTAGTCCTCACACACGGTAATCCGGCCAATATGTCCATGTATGAAACCGTGAAGCATTTAGAGGGGATTTTACCCCGGTTGGCTCAGGAGGTGTTTCGATGATTGATGTAGAAAATCAGATTTATACACCGATTGCCGAAGCCCTTCGAGAAGCCTTTCCGGGTATTGACACAAGCGGGGAATATGTCAAAGCCCCTTCCACCTTTCCCCATGTAAGTATTGTAGAGCAGGACAATTACCCTACACTGACTCACCTGAGTACCAGTGACAGCGAAGAGTTTGCCACGATCATGTATGAGGTGAATGTTTACTCCAATAAATCTTCTGGGAAAAAGGCACAGTGCCGGAGCATTATGAAAGTCATTGATGATCTGATGTACCGGCGCAACTTCACTCGCATTTCCCTTTCCCCGGTTCCCAATTTGGAAAACGCAACAATTTACCGTCTGGTGGCCCGGTATCGGGCTGAAACGGATGGTGTAAATCTTTACAGGAGGTAACAGAAATGGCAATTAGCACCTACAAGGTCTTCCTTATGAAGAAGGAGTCTGCTGGTGACACCTATTCCAAGCTGGTTGACATTAAGGAGTTTCCCGATCTGGGCGGTGAGCCTGAAATGCTGGAAACTACCACGCTGTCTGACAATATGCAGACCTATATTGCCGGTATTCAGTCCCTCGATGGTCTGTCCTTTACCGCTAACTATGATATGACCGATTTTCAGAAGCTCAAGGCTCTGGAAGGTCAGACCAATAGTTATGCTGTCTGGTTTGGCGGTCAGGAGAGCGACGGTGTCGTGACCCCGGATGGCTCTAACGGCAAGTTCGAGTTTGACGGCCAGTTGTCCGTCTATCCCGTTGGCGGCGGCGTGAATGAGGTTGTGGATATGAACATCTCCATTGCCCCTTCCACCCCGATCACTTTCTCTGCTGAGTAATCACAATCGGCCTGAATGATAAGGAGGATTTATCATGGCTAAGACACTGACAATTAAAGACCCCGTTTCCGGCGAGAGTTATACGCTGGAATACACCCGCAAAACCGTTGAGATCATGGAGAAGCAGGGCTTCATTGCGGACGATGTTGACCGCAAGCCCATGACCATGCTTCCTGCGCTGTTTGCTGGTGCGTTTCTTGCACACCACCGTTGGGTCAAGAAAGATGTGATTGACCGGATTTATGCCCGTCTGCCCCGTAAAGACGAGCTTCTTCCTAAGCTGGTGGAGATGTATAACGAACCCATTCTGTCCCTCATGGAAGAGCCTGAGCAGAATGGTGATGACGAGGGAAACATGAACTGGACGGCGAACTGGTAAGCGGGTCGCTGTCCAGCAGACCGGGGGGCGGTGGCGGCAATCGCCCCGCTCCCCGTTTCGCTTACACGGAAAAGTTCTATCAGGTCTTCCCCTACTATCTTGCTATCGGAATGACCTACGAGCAGTTCTGGGAAATGGACTGTGATCTGGTGAAATATTACCGGAAAGCGGCTCGTATTCGTCAGGATTTGAAAAATCAAGACGCATGGTTGCAAGGAATGTATGTCTATCAGGCAGTAGGCAATTTGGCCCCCATCCTTCGTGCCTTTGCGAAGAAGGGTGCAAAGCCTCAACCCTATCCTGAGCAACCCTTTGAATTGAATGTGAGGCAGGACAAGAAGGTAGAGAAGACCAAGGAAAAGAAACAGGACGATAAGGCAAAAGCCTATATGCAGATGTTCGCAATGTCGTTCAACAAGAAATTTCAGGGGAAAGGTGGTGGAGTAAATGGCCGATAATGTTGAAATTCAGGGCTTAGAGTTTCAAATTCAGGAAAACAGTGAAGGTGCTGTTTCTGGGATTAACAATCTCAAAAAGGCTCTGAGCGGTTTGAAGGGTGCTACTGGTGCCAGTGTTACCGGCCTGAATGCTACCAGTAAGAGTATTCGGGAATTGAAGAATGCCCTTTCCGGTCTGAATAGCGGAGATGTGTCTAAGAAGTTGACTCAGATCGCTACGGGTCTGAAAGCCTTGGAGTCGGCCAAGAATATTAAGATTTCCAGTTCCATTGCCAATCAGTTAAACGCCCTGAATGCGGCTCTGGCAAATGTCCGGTGGACGGATGGCGATAAGCTCAGAACCCTTGCTGATGGCCTGCGTCCCCTGTCTGAGTTGGGTAAGGCCAATATGACCACCTTCATCAATCAACTTAGAAAACTCCCCACCGTGATTGAGGAACTGGAAAAGGCTGACATTGATAAGTTTACCCAGCAGATGAAAGAACTGGCCGCAGCTATGAAGCCTTTCGCAGATGAAATGCAGAAGGTGTCCAATGGCTTCTCCGCATTCCCTTCGAGAATTCAAAGGTTGATTAGAAGCACGGAGCAGTACAACAATACCGTCAGACGGGCTACCAATAGTACCAGTGCATGGGGTAAGGTTGCAAACGGCCTGAAATTCGGCACGATGATTTATGGCCTGAGCCGGTTGGCCTCTATGATCGGCACGGCTATCACAAAGTCCAATGAGTATCAGGAGAACTTGAACCTATTCACTGTGGCTATAGGTGAATATGCTCAGGAAGCTTTTAATTACGGGCAGACCGTAAGTGAGGTTCTGGGTATTGACCTGTCTGACTGGATTAGAAATCAGGGTGTGTTCAACACCCTTCTGACCGGTTTTGGTGACACGGCGGAGAGAGCGGCCCTTATGAGTAAGAACCTGACTCAGCTGGGCTATGACCTGTCCTCCTTCTTCAACATTTCTGTTGAGGACGCAATGCAGAAATTACAGTCTGGTATTTCCGGTGAGTTGGAGCCGTTGCGCCGTCTGGGTTACGATCTTTCTCAGGCCAGATTGGAAGCAACCGCCCTGTCCCTTGGAATTGATAAGAGCGTTATGTCCATGACTCAGGCTGAAAAGGCCGAGTTGCGGTACTACGCTATCATGACTCAGGTGACTACCGCTCAGGGGGATTTGGCAAGAACCTTGGAAGCTCCTGCCAATCAGATCCGTGTTCTGTCCGCACAGTTTAATATGGGGGCTCGGTCTATCGGCAACATCTTCATCCCGGCCCTGAATGCTATTCTTCCCTACGCTATCGCTGTGGTTCAGGTCATCCGGGAGATCGCTGACGCAATCGCTTCCCTGTTTGGGTTTGAACTGACTGAGGTTGATTACTCCGGTATCACGGCAGGAGCCAGCGGAGCCGGTAGCATGGCTGACAGTCTTGATGAAGCTGCGGGAGCGGCTAAGAAGTTGAAGCAGTACACCGCTGGATTTGATGAACTGAATGTGTTCTCTCCCGACAGCGGTAGTGCCGGTTCCGGTGTTGGGGCCGGAGGTGGTAACGGCTTTGATTTTGAACTTCCCGAGTATGACTTCCTTGGAGACGCTGTTTCCACTCGGATTGACGAGATCAGGGCCAAGATGGAGCCTTTTGTCACTTGGATTAAGGACAACATGGCTGAGATTTTGGAAACTGTGGCGGCTATCGGAACGGCTATGTTGCAATGGAAGGTTGCGAATGGTATTCTTGGCCTCTTTAACACTGTGAAGGGTTTGAAGGGTAAGAACCTGCTATACAACATTACTTTCGCAATTACCGGTCTTGGACTGTTCTTGGACGGCTGGGACAAGATCAAGGAGGCCATTGATGACATTTTGGAGAACGGCCCCAATCTTACAAATGTCACGCAGTTAATCAGCGGTTTCGCTGAGGGGCTTGGAGTAGCGTTCTTGGCTCTCGGAAATGTAAAACTGGCTGGTGCTTCTCTGGTTATCTCTGGCCTGAGCGGTATCGTGTCGAGCATTTCTGATATGGTCAATAACGGTGTCAATTTCGACAACGCCACAAACCTTGTCAGAAATCTCGGTATCTTCCTGAGCGGCATTGGTCTTCTGACCAATAACCCTGTCCTAACCGGAGGCGGATTGGCTCTCACCGGCATTACCCTGATTGTGCGGAATTTGGCCGATGTTATGGAGGCTTTTCGTACCGGGGATTGGAGCGGAGTCGATAAGGTAGAGTTGGCCGCTGGCCTCCTGCTGACGGTAGGCGGGTTCTTGACCGCCATTGGCACAATCAATCAAATCACTTCTAAGATCGGTGCGGGAAAAGCTGTTACCAGTGCTTCTACCGCTTTGCAGGAAGTGACAAATGCCATGGGTAACAGTGCGGGTGGTGGCCTTAATGGTACACTGAAAAGCCTTGCACAGAGCCTCGGTTGGGGTCTTGTCGTAGTGGCCGAAGTAGCTGCGGCGGCAGTCCTAATTGTTGGAGCAATCGCTATTCTTGGTATTGAGTTAGATCAGGTTGGTAAGGCTTGGGAGCCGGTCATTGAAAATGGCGAAATAGTTGCTACGGCTATCTTCCTCGGAACTAACCTCCTGATCGGCGTTGGCCTTGCCGCCTATGCCCTTGGAACTGGTGGTGTAGCCATTGCTACCAATGTTGGTCTTGGTACGGCTATCCTCTTGGAGTTGGGTGTTGCTACTGGCCTATTTGTCGTAGAGGTCTGGGCTATTGGCAAGGGCCTTGACGAGATCGGTCAGGCATGGCAACCCGTCATCGACAACGGAGAAACGATTGCTACCGGTATCGGTGTTGGCACCGGGCTTCTGGTTGGCATTGGTGTAGTGACTGCGGCTCTGGGTGCGGCTACGGTTGCCAGTGTGGGTCTTCTCCCGGGGGCCGTTGGTCTTGGTACTGCCATTCTGGTAGAGTTGGCGGCGGCATTCGTGGCCTTTACCGCAAGCCTTGTCAGCGTGGCAGACGAATTGACCTTTAATCTCGCTCCGGCATTGACCAGAGTGAACGGGGTTCTCCCGGCTCTCACGGTGAATATGTCTAACTTCGTGGATTTCATGTCCACCTTTGCCGGAGAGATCGGTTCTTACACTGACTCTATGGGCGGTATCACTTGGGATAGCATTGTGAGCGGGTTCCAGCAGTTGTTCGCAGGAAATCCCATTGGAGATTTTGCGGACGATGTAGCTGATATTGCTACGGACACCGCAAACCTAAATGCGCAGCTGGTGATTGCTGTACCGGAACTGCGTCAGGCGGTGTCTTTGGTAACTCAGTATTCCGCTCTTATTGACCAGCTGGAAAGCCTGCTGAATGACAGAGAGGCAGTGGTTCTGTCCGGGGCCATGTTTGTTAATATGCAGGAGGTAGGCGTAAATCTGGTTACAGGTTTTGCGTCCGGCATGAATAGTCAGGCCGGTTTACTGAATGAGAGTTTCGCTACGATTACGAACGGCATTCAGTTGACCTACACTACCATGCTGACCACTATTCAGACGCAGACCACCACTACTTGGCTGAATATCTACACTGTGACGATTACTCAGTGGACAACGATCAGCACCTACCTGACCACCACATGGACTACGCTGACCACCACTTGGACTACCACGATGACCACCCTTCAAACTGGTTGGTCTACCGGGTGGACGCAGATGACTACCGGGTGGAACACTTTCAGTACCACCTTCCAAGCCAGCCTGACTACCTTCTCCACGCAGACTACTACTAAGTGGTCTACGATGTGGACGCAGATGACTACCACTTGGACTACTTGGCAGACCGAGTTCATGACCGGCTACACCACCTTTGAAACCGAGTTCTCCACCGCATGGTACTCCATGTGGAGGGGTATGACGAACACAACGATCATCCAGTGGAACAGCGTCTTGACCGTCATGGAAAAGGCCATGAACAATGCTATTTCCGCTCTGAACGATGTTATTCGCTCTATCAATGCGGTTTCGTGGATTACCGGTATCAGCCTGAGTTATTTCAGTGAAGTGCAGCTTGACCCCATTCCCTATTTCGCACAGGGCGGTTTCGTTGATGAAGGTCAGCTCTTTATCGCTCGGGAGGCCGGGGCTGAGATGGTCGGTGCCATTGGCAATCGGACGGCGGTAGCCAATAATGACCAGATTGTGGAAGGTATCTCCGCTGGTGTGGCGAATGCCAATGATGGCGTGATCGCCGCTATCTACGCACTCATGAACATCATTGAGGATAAGGATTTGTCCGTGTCCATCGGTGATGATGTGATTGGCCGGTCTTATGACCGGTACAGCAGAAACAGAGGTGTCCGTGTGAACAGCGGAGCATTCTCGAACGCTTACTAAGGGGGTAGGGATATATGGCTTCTTTCATCAAGATCAATGGTCGTGATTATCCCTGCCCCCGAAGGGGCTTAGAAATGATGGTCGCTACCATAGTGGACTCCGCCCGGAACGCAAATGCCGTGGTGGTGGGACAGGTAGTGGGCCGTGAACAGCAGAAGTTAAACAATTTGGAATGGGCTTACCTGACTGCGGAACAGTGGTCGGCCATTTTGAAGGAGTTCTCCAATTTCTATGTGACGGTCAGTTACCCGGATATGGTGAACAACACATGGACTACCCGGAAGATGTACCCCGGAGATCGCACCGCAGAGCCGTTCCACCTTGACCCTGTAACGCAATTACCCCTTGACTACATTAACTGTAAAGTCAATCTCATTGACTGTGGCGAACCGCTTTAAGGAGGGATGGGAGCATGAAGTCAGTCAGCAATGCTTATAAGGCCAGCATGAAAGCCATGCTCCGAAACCGTTCCTATGTCCGTATCACCTTCGGCAATGTAGACACTACCGCAGCTACGGACGGTGAGTGGGAAAGCAATGGTGCGGCAAGTATCTCCGAGTTTGAAACGGTGGATTACGCCTATCAGTACGGAGATACCTATGCCGCTTTAGAGTTAAACCGCTGGGCTTTGGACGGTAAGACCCTGATCGTCCCTACCGGGGAGGATGTGCAGGACGGCTTTATTTCGAGCCTTATGAGTGACGCAGAGGGGAATTTCACTACCCCTCCGGTTATTACACGGGAGTTTTCCTTGAAGCATATCTTCCCCGGTTTAACCCTGACCTTCGACACCAGACAGCAGGAATGGCCGCTGGAAGTGACCGCTGATTTCTACCTGAATGGAGAAGTGGTGGACACCCAGACGGTTTCCATCGCCAGTGTTCAGACCACGATCACCACCACGGCTACGGAGGTAGACAAGGTTACAATCACCTTTGACCGGTGCTTGCCCTACCGCAGACCCCGATTGGAGAATGTGCTTTACGGCCTGAATGTCCAGTTCGTGAACAAAGATATTGTTTCCACTCAGCAGAAGCATGATGTTGACCCTCTGAGCCGAAGATTGCCGACAGAAACAATGCAGTTCACAATCTTAGATTATGAACACAAGTATGACCCAGACAACCCTGCTGGTATTTACGCCTATGTGGATAAGAATTCTCCCATTGAAATCCAATTCGGCTATGAGTTACCAGACGGCTCCGTGGAGTGGTTGAAGCCGGATAACTATGTGTTGAATGCCAAGCCCAGCGCACAGAACAATCAAGCCACTTTCAACGGCACCGGCCTGATCGGGAGTCTGAGCGGCACTTTCTATAAGAGCAAGCTGGGTTCCAAGAGCCTTTACGACATGGCCGAAGAGGTTCTTTTGGACGCAGGGTTGACCCTGACAGAGCAAGGGACAAATCCTTGGGAGATTG
>ULWB01051377.1_pt1 | contig 13188 bp, 9 predicted proteins | sample 1959891 | NCBI WGS metagenome assembly ULWB01 (sample SAMEA4835799, study PRJEB28245) | human gut metagenome | biome: gut microbiome; material: fecal sample | place: Denmark | collected 2008 | reverse complement strand
AAGAAGCTGCTGCATTTCGGGAACAGATAGAAAGCTCCTTGCGGAACATTTACCTCGAGTCCCGGTATGTCTTTTGCCAGTTCCACAATCAGGTCGCGGCGGCGTTCGAATGCCTGTCTCATTGTCTCCACGCAGTCCTGTGGCAGTGTGTAGGCTGCTTCAGCGGCTTTCTGGCTGACAGAGCACGGACCACTTGTGTATTGTCCCTGTAGCTTGTTGCATCCTTTGACAATCCATTCCGGTGCGGCGATGAATCCTATACGCCATCCTGTCATGGCATATGCTTTGGAAACTCCGTTTACGATGATGGAGCGCTCCTTCATGCCAGGGAACTGTGCTATGCTTGCATGGCGTCCTGTGTAGTTGATGTGCTCGTAAATCTCGTCAGCGAGCACGTATAAGTCATCGTGCTTCTTTATTACTTCGGCGAGGCTTTCAAGCTCTTCTTTTGAATAAACGCTTCCTGTCGGGTTGCTCGGAGAGCACAGTATGAGCATTCTTGTCTTCGGGGTGATGGCCTCTTCAAGCTGTTGTGCGGTCATCTTGAAGTCTTGCTCGAAGCCTGCGTTCACGATCACCGGAACACCGCCTGCAAGTTTCACCATCTGTGGATAGCTAACCCAGTATGGTGCAGGAATGATAACCTCGTCGCCATCGTTCACAAGAGCCATTACAGTGTTGCATACACTTTGTTTTGCTCCGTTCGACACCAGTATCTCGTTTATGTTGTAGTCCAGCCCGTTCTCGTTTTTCAGCTTTGCTGCGATGGCTTTTCTCAGATCAGCATATCCCGGAACCGGTGAATAGCGTGAGTAGTTTTCGTCGATAGCTTTCTTTGCAGCTTCCTTTATATGGTCCGGTGTATTGAAGTCCGGTTCTCCCACACTCATGTTTATAACGTCAATGCCTTGTGCTTTCATCTCGCTGCTTTTCTGCGACATTGCAAGTGTGGCAGAAGGTGCGAGTCTGTTTAGACGATCTGATAATTGTGCCATAATTTATATGTTTTTTATTTTGCAAAATTAAAAAATTAATTCATTCTGACGAAAGAAAAGATAGTATATTTCTCCGTAATTAATGGTTTTGTAACATTTTTTGATTTTCGCACTACTTAATGTGTTTAACGAATATACAGCCGATAATAGCGGCTGAAATGAGTATTGCGGTGATGATTCCGCATGTCATACTACATATAATGTCCTATTATTCAGTCCTTTTTGTATCTGCGGATATTAAGGCAGTTGAAATAAACCGGCCATTTATAATAATGTGCGGGTTTTTCTTTATATTTTTACTCTCTTTATTTAATGTGAATACGATTTAAGATTATAACAGATAAATTTATGTCAGGCTTTGAATGTGCCTGTGTCGCGTTCTGAAAAAATCGGTTCTGAATCAGAAAACAGCCCGTTCCGTGACATGTGACAGCTCTTTTCAGAAATTAGAAAGGACCGTTGCTCAGCTCCGGGAAGCCTATATCATGCATTAAACCCAAATCGGTCATTAGACCGCATGTGTCTTTATATTATTTTATACATTCATGCTTTCAGCCTTCTTTTTGTTTTCTATTGGCCTCTTTTTGTTGTATTTTTTCTTGACATAGTCCGCTATGCCTGCAAAAGATCCAACGAAAATCCGCTCAATATAAAGCAAAAATACAGACTGAATTCTAATGACCGATTCGGGTTTAATACATGACATGGGCTTTTAAGCTGTATGCAACGGCCCTTTCTTATTTTATATTTTATATCGGACTTGCGCCATATTGCAGCTCCTTATAGAAGCCACAGTCTGCGTTTTTTATTTCAAGTGCAGGGTGTGTCCCATTCTGTCGCGCTTGGTCTTGAGGTAACGCTCGTTGTATTCGTTCGGCGTAATCTCAATAGGTACGTTCTCGGTTATTTCCAGTCCGTATGCTTCCAGTCCCACGCGTTTAACAGGGTTGTTGGTCATGAGTCTCATTTTGTGCACTCCAAGATGGCGGAGCATCTGCGCGCCGCATCCGTAGTCGCGCTCGTCGGGTTTGAATCCAAGGTGTATATTCGCATCCACCGTGTCATAGCCTTCCTCCTGTAGCTTGTATGCAGCCACTTTGTTCATCAGACCTATGCCGCGTCCTTCCTGCTGCATGTATATCAGTACGCCCTTGCCCTCTTTCTCAATCATCTGCATGGCTTTATGCAGCTGTTCGCCGCAGTCGCATCTCTTGCTTCCCAGAATATCACCTGTGGCGCATGACGAATGTACTCTCACCAGAATAGGCTCGTCCTCTTTCCATTCGCCCTTTACGAGAGCCATGTGCTCCAGACCGTTGCTTTGCTGGCGGAAAGGAATCAGACGGAAGTGTCCGTACTCGGTAGGCATATCCACCTCTTCGCCCACTTCTATTATCGACTCGTTCTTCAGACGATAGGCAATGAGGTCTTTTATGGTGATGATTCTCAGTCCCCATTCCTCGGCGAGCACTTTCAACTGCGGCATACGGGCCATTGTTCCGTCCTCGTTCATTATCTCCATCAGTGCTCCTGCCGGATAAAGTCCTGCCAGTTTGCACAGGTCGATTGTAGCCTCGGTGTGTCCGCAGCGTCTCAGTACGCCGTTGTCCTGGGCGTAAAGCGGATTGATGTGTCCCGGACGTCCGAATGTCTGTGGGGTGGAGCTCGGGTCGGCGAGTGCTTTTATGGTCTCTGCTCTGTCGTGAGCCGATACACCTGTGGTGCAGCCTTCCAGCTTATCCACTGTCACTGTGAACGGAGTGCCGAGCATGGATGTGTTGTCGCTCACCTGTCTTGGCAGGTCAAGCTGCTCGCAACGCGACAGTGTTATAGGTGCGCAGAGAACTCCACGTGCGTGTTTCAGCATGAAATTCACTTTCTCCGGTGTTATTTTCTCTGCTGCGATAATCAGATCGCCTTCGTTCTCGCGGTCTTCATCATCCACTACAATAACAAACTTTCCCTCTTTGAAATCCTTTATTGCATCTTCAATGTTGCTGAGATTGAACTCTGTCATAGTTTATTTATTTTTTATTTTATTTCTTGAAAGGGTTATATTATTAATGAATAATGTCACATCTTGTTTATCTGTGCTATTATTCTGTCGTTCGTATTCTTGATGTTCTTGAGATCCTGGAACAGTCGGAGCCTGTAGCGCCACATCCTTATATACAGTATCACGCCGAGAGGTACAATCACGGCCGCGGCTATGTTGAGCCACTTGCGGTCGAACGGCCTTGTGTGGGCCTTCTCCGAGATTACAGGATATGTGTTCAGCTCGTTTATTATTATGCCGCTCTTTGTGTTTCCAAGATCTTCGATCACGCTTTCGAGCTTTTCGTTTATGTGCTCAATGGCATGGTCGGGCTCGTATTTGAAGAACACCTTTATCCAGTTAGGCGCAGACTTCAGTCTGTGCTGTTGAGAGTATTCCTGGATTTCGCGGCTTATGCTTTCCAACTGAGCTGCATCTTTCTCGTAGTCGGGATTCTCTATTATTACCTCTTTTGCCGCCACATGGCGTTTTATCCTCAGTCCGAGGAGCTTGCGCATGATGTTTATATATACATCTATGTTGAATACGGTGGAATCCTTGTTAGCCTTGTAGGTGAAGAATATGGCCGTAGGAATAAGTACTGCCGGCGCAAGACCTGTTCCGAACCATATTGCCCACATGCCTCCGCTTGCCATTCTGTTGCCGGAATTGTCAAGAATGTAATATACAATGAACACCAGGACGGATATAATCACCGGCATGCCAAGTCCTCCTTTTCGTATTATGGCACCCAAAGGCGCACCTATGAAGAAGAAAATCAGACACGACAGGGCCAGCGTGAATTTTCCGATACGTTCTATCTTGTGCTGTCTTATCAGTTTGTCACCGTCGTTGGTGATCATGCTCTTGAAGTCGAGGTCGCTCATGTGCTGCTGCACGCTGTTCAGGGCATCGTTGGCGGCGAGTCGTTTCTGTTCCGGCGACAGGCGCGCGTAGGCCGAATCCACATTGTACTCTGTGCTTTTTGCTCTTTGCAATGCTATTAAGGAATCGTGCTTTGACACCGTCGGGATGGCATAGTACGTCATCTTGTCATAATTGTAATATGCCCGTCCTATGCTGTCGTAGTCGTGGTTTATTGAGTCTATGTAATGGTTTATCTGCGCCAGACTTTTTGTCTTGGCGTTGTTTGAGAGCGACGTGGCGTCTGCCATGTTGAAATCGCCGTCGTAGTCCAACACTATCTTTTTGTTCACGAACGTCTCCCTACGGTATGGCACCGAGGCACTGTTGGCGAACTCCTGCGACTTCATGTTCTCAAACCACTCACCGTTCCATAGCGTGAGCAGCATGTGCTTTTTCTCGGCTGTGGCCTGCAGCATGCCAGAGTCGGCAAGTATTATGGCCTGGTCCTCGTAGCTTCCGGTCATTCGGTAAATCATTATGCCATAGAGCTTTCCGGTGTTTATGTCCTTCTTCTGGACATAAAGGTTGCTGTTCGGTATTCCGTCGTAGAACACTCCCTCGGGTATTTCCAGCTCAGGGCTCTTCTGTTTCATCGACATCAGCAGCTGTCCCATTTTCATGTTGGCAGCGGGTCCTACGCTGTTCTGAAAATAAAACGAGACCAGACACACCAGTACCGAAATCACTATCAGCGATCTGAATGTCTGCATGAGCGATATGCCGGCGGCCTTTATGGCTGTCAGCTCGCTGCTTTCGCCGAGATTACCGAATGTTATGAGTGAAGAGAGCAATATTGCCAGCGGAAAAGCCTGCGGCACAAGCATCAGTCCCATGTACCAGAAAAACTGTGCCAACACGTCCATCGACAAGCCTTTTCCTATCAGTCGTTCAATATATCGCCATAGAAATTGCATCATCAGCACAAACTGGCAGATGAAAAAAGTACCCATGAACAGGATGCCGAACTGTTTGGCGATGAATATATCTAGTTTTTTTATACGAAACATTGTTGGCAGATGCTTTAAGCACAAAGATAGTGCATATGGTATGCAAAATTAGTAAAAAAAATAAGAAATGGTCCTATTTATATCTTTTTATTATTATATGTAAGGATGCCATGACTGTCTAAAGACCACTCACACGGTGAAGTTTTTTCATGTTGCCGTTCCATATTTCGTACAATGCATCCACATCGTCCTCATCGGTAAAGTCCGTGATGTGGAGCATGAAATCGCCGGTCAGTATGTTGCCCTCTATTCTTAGCTCCACGTATGTGTCCTCGTCCTCTTCGTCTTCCCACACAAAGCGAATGTATTTGTTTTTCTCGAGTGCGGTGATTTTTGCCGACCTTATTTCATGATTGCTCCAAATTTTGCCCCAGGTAAATGTCAAAATGTCATTTTCCTGTTCTATTTCGTCGGCAATCCATTTGCCCAAGCCGGCCGGAATCCCAATAAGGTTCCATATAATGTTCGGCGATTTCGAGTTCAGTTTCTGTTCTATTTCAATTTTCTTCTTTTTCATTTAGCATAGGGTGTAGGTTGTTTCAGCTGACAACATCATACATCTTACTTTTTATGATGCAAAAATAATATTTTTGATAGGCAAAACAATAAATTTTGGAAAAATATTTTGCAGTTTAACAAAATTGTATTATCTTTGCACTCGCAAAAACGAAAGGCGGGATAGCTCAGCTGGTTAGAGCGCATGATTCATAATCATGAGGTCCCCAGTTCAATCCTGGGTCCCGCTACATTACCAAACGTAAATGGTTCAGCCACAATCGGTTTTCCGGTTGTGGCTGTTTTGTTTATATGCCAGTTTCGGCGTCGTTTCCTTCTGTCACGCGTGTTTGTGCCGGCCGGGAATCAGAATCGTATGAAATAAAGCGTTTATTTTTATTATATAAAGTTGTGGATTCAATTCACATTCGGCATTGTTTCCATATTCTGAAATCAGCTCCGGGTAGGTTATCATCCCGCATATGTTTATTCCGCATTGCTGTTCTTGCTCGTCTGTGTCTGCCGTTCTCTTGCCGTCATTCTGCCCGATACTCGGTATTGATGTAGCCCGTCATGCTTTAGAAAAAAGTGTAATACGGACAGCCCGATGATAAAATGAAATCAGCAGGAAGTTTAACCACCGGTTGGGGTTAAGCCGATATATACAACTTTCAAATTAAAACCGGATTCTGATTTTTTGGCATGATTTTTCCACTATACCCCGAAAAATAAGCGCGTATTTGCGGGCTGACCTTCCTTCAGGTGCAAATACGCGAATTATGAGAGGCTTTTATAATATATTGAATATCAGTGATTTATGTTTAAGGACTATTTCTCTGCATTGCAAAAAACACCATTTCGCTATGCAAAATGGCCCATATCGAGGGCTGAAATGCACCATATCGCACCATGAAATGGGCTTTATCGTACTGCGAAATGGGCAATATCGGAACGTTATCTTCATTGTTTTGGACTACGTTATGGGGTATATTAAAAAACGCTATTATACTAAATGTCCTTTATTGTATCCGTTTTAGAATCCCTTCACATCTCTTTCGCGAAAATATTTTGTCAAAATAAAATCAAGAAAAATTGTAAGTCTGTCCCGCAGATTTCCTGTAAAAGTGCGGTTGCAGGGTGTGGAAGAAAGTGTGGAAGACGTGTGTTTCTTTTGAATTTATGGTTTATCGTTTGCGGCGCTGTCAATTTGTTATTACACGAAATATGTGCTGTCGCTGTTTATAAACATCACGCGCAGCCGGAAAATGTTACGTCATTTTGTTATATTCCGAGAATGAAAGCTTGTTCACGATAATTCCCATTGAGCCATCTTTCGGCTTTTCTATATTCTGGCCCTGGTATCAGTTATGACAGATAACCGCCGGGTCGCGCATTATTCTATTCCGGAAAATTTTGCGCTGAATGTCGGTATGTATTAGTGTTATGGTATGGATGCGGCATATATATAATAAGGTGAATATATTGTGCTGCTGTTATTAATGTTTTTTAATTATTTATTAACGGTTTCTGATGCAAACATTTCCGCGCTTATTCATTCAATTTAATGAAGAGTTCTCGGAGCGTTTATGTATATGGAGCATACATTATATGCTATGATGAATAGACTTAACGAATATCAGACCGATGCAAACATGTCCGTTTGCGCGCATAGCGAGCAAAGCATTGTTTTTGTCGTTGCATGTGAACCTGGATGAGTTGATGTCCGTGCGTGATTATGCCGGATTATGAATCGTCTTTGCCGTGAGAGCTGTCCATGTAGTGTGACTCTCGGGTCCGGTTGTAAACAGGTTAGGACCAACGCTTTACGGAGCCTTGCTTATGGCGGGTTGATCAGTCGGGTAGGACGTAGGAATGAAGAATAGGGACCGGTAATGGTCCAGTATTCTTTGACGGAAAGGATAATGAGTTTATAGATAAATACCTGAAGTTAAAGTTAGTTTTAGACAATTTGCCGGTTGGAGGAAGTGGCATAGGCTTCACTCCTGTAATACTTGACTTTTATATGAGGAAAGAGTAACGAATAACCTGCGAAGCTGGGGGAGAATGGTGGAAGTGATTTCCGTCATTCTCTTTTTGCTTTCAGGCTAAGGCTGCGGTATGTCACGCATTTTTATATAAGACTCTGTCATGCGTTCTTCTTATAGCTGTATATGGCCATGACATTTGTCACGATTGCAAATATTGTCAATGCCGATGTCTGGACGGTGATGTTTCCGAATGTGCCGCCTTTAATGAACACCGTGCGCATTCCGTCGATGAAATATTTCATCGGATTGATTGTCGTGATGCATATGGCCCAGTCGGGCATGGAGCTGACCGGCGTGAACAGTCCGCTGAGCAGAATCATGCACACCATGACAAACCACATGACAAACATCGCCTGTTGCATCGCGCGGCTGTAGTTGCTTATCATCAGTCCGATGCCGCTGAAAGTCAGCGCGAGCAGCATTGCCAGCATATAGAGCAGCAGGATGTTTCCTTCGGGAGTGATGCCGTAAATGATCCATGACAGCAGAAAACATATTGTCATCACTATCATGCTGATAATCCAGTAGGGAATGAGTTTGGCTATGATGAATGTCGATTTGCTTATGGGAGTCACGTTTATCTGTTCTATGGTTCCGTTTTCTTTTTCGCCCACTATGTTGAGTGCCGGCAGGAATCCGCAGAACATGACAATCAGTATCGCCATAAGTGCCGGAATCATGAAAACCTTATAATCCTGTCTTTTGTTGTAAAGACTGAATGTTGTCAGTTGCTTTTTGCCGACATCCGTAGCCGCGTTCACCGACTCCTTAAGATTGTCGTTTATGATGTTTGCAAGATATGCCGCCCCAATGCTGCCCTTGGTGCCGTTCACTGCGTTAGCGCTTATGAGTATTTTCGGCAGCCTGCCGTTTGTCATGTCACGCTCGTAATTTTCGGGTATCACGACAGTCACGTCCGTTTTGCACATGTCTATTCTCTTCATCGCGTCCCCGTAGCTGTTCTCCGTTCCGGCAAAGACAAAATAGTCGGAAGCCTCGATTCTGTGTATCAGTCGTGACGAGAGGGATGAATGGTCGTTGTCGACGACGCTTACTGTGATGTTTTTTACCTCAAGGTTTGTCACCCAGGGCGTCACACACATTATGATGATGGGGAACATGATGATCATTCTGGGAATGAACTTATTCCGCATTATTTGCCTAAACTCTTTTTCCAACAGATATTTTATAGTCATATCGTGTGTGTTTTTATTTCAGATGTTCTTTAAATCTCTTCAGTGCTATGCCAAGCAGCACTACCGTCATCACGAGCAGGACACATGTCTCCTTGGCAATCGTCGAAGGATCTGCACCCATTATCATTAGTTTTCTTATGGCAGAGATATACCACCTTGCAGGAACTATGGCCGAGACGTACTGTAATATCTGCGGCATGCTTTCCACCGGGAAGATCATACCCGACAGCAGAAGTGTGGGCACAAGCATTATCATTCCTGAGGCAAGCAGCGCGGCGACTTGCGTCTGTGTGGCTACGCTTATGAGAAGTCCCAGCGACAGCGCGAGCATTATGTACAGAAATGACACCAGCGAAATGGATATCATGTTTCCTGCTATCGGTACGTTGAGCACAAAGTGCGATATTATGATGATGCAGACCAGTATCAGTGTCGAAAGGACAAAATAGGGTACGGCCTTGGCCGTTATGATGACGATGGGCTTGACCGGCGAGACGAGCAGAAGGTCCATGCTGCCACGTTCCTTCTCGCGCACTATGCTGACGGACGTCATCATAGTGCATACGATGAGCATCAGCATGCCCATGATGCCGGGCACGAAGTTGTATGAGCTTTTCATCTGCGGGTTGTACAGCAGTTTTATTTCAGCGGTCGAAGCCATTGTCGTCTGTCTGTGCATGGCGTCGGCCACTATCTGTCTGACGTAGTTGCTTTGTTGTATCGACATGTTGGGGTCGGAGCCGTCTGTCATGATCTGTATGCCGGCGCTTCCGTCGTGTCGGTGGTCGGCCATGTGGGGGCCGAAAATTACGGCCATGTCCGCCTTGCCGTTTCTTATCATCTCTATGGCGCTTGCCGGAGAGCCGGCGGTGCCGGTGACTGTGAAATATTCGGATGCCTGCAACCGTTCGGTTATCTGTCGGGTGAGCATGTCCTCAACCGGAGTCACCGTCAATATTCTCACGTTTCTCACCTCTGTTGATATGGCAAATCCGAACAGCAGCATCATCACAATGGGCATGCCGAACAGCACCATCACCGTGCGGCTGTCGCGCATGATGTGTTTCGTCTCTTTTGATATGAATGCTATGAATTCTTTCATTGTGCTCAGTCTCCTCTCTTTGCCATCATGGCAAGCTTGGTGAATACGCCGTCCATGTCGGCGCATCCGTATTTTGACTTCAGTTCGTCGGGAGTTCCGATGGCGCGTATCTGTCCGTCAACCATTATGGATATGCGGTCGCAGTATTCGGCCTCGTCCATATAGTGGGTTGTCACGAACACGGTTATACCGCGTCCGGCAGCCTCGTATATGAGACGCCAGAACTGTTTTCTCGTCTTTGGGTCCACACCTCCGGTGGGTTCGTCAAGAAACACCACTTCCGGACTGTGCATTATGCTCACCGTGAAGGCGATCTTCTGTTTCCATCCAGGTGGCAGCTCTCTCACAAGTTTGTTTTCCAGTCCTTTCATGTTGAGCTGTGTCACGGCCTCGTCGGTGCTGCGTCTTATGTCCTCATCTTTCATTCCGTATATGCCGCCGAACAGTCTCAGATTCTCTTTCACGGTCAGATCTCCGTAGAGCGAGAATTTCTGGCTCATGTATCCGATGCGTGTCTTCACCTTTTCGTATTGCGTGGCGATGTCATATCCGGCCACTTCTGCATGTCCGCCGGTAGGTTGGCTCAGTCCGGTAAGCATGCGCATGGCTGTAGTCTTTCCGGCACCGTTGGCTCCGAGAAATCCGAATATCTCTCCCTTCCTTACGTTGAACGATATGTCGTCAACAGCCCTGAAATGTCCGAACGATTTAATGAGATGACTCACCTTTATTACGTCCGTCTGTCCTGTATGTGCATCGGCGTCAGTCATTTTCAGTCTGCCGGGACTGAAGATGTCGGCGAAGCGTGTCAGTATGTCGTCGGGAGAACCTGTTCCCATCACTGTTCCTTTGTCAATGAACACCGCGCGGTGACACCTTTTTATCTCGTCTATGTATGGTGTGGCAACAATGACGGTCACTCCACCTTTGTTTATCGTGCCGAGAGTGTCCCAGAATTCTTTTCTCGACACAGGATCCACGCCGGTGGTAGGCTCGTCGAGCACCAGCAGTTGTGGTCTGTGAACAAGTGCGCAGCATAGGGCCAGTTTCTGCTTCATGCCGCCCGAAAGGGCTCCGGCACGTCTGTCCTTAAAGCGTTCAATCTGGCTGTAAATGCTCTTTATGCTTTCGTAGCCATCTCTTATGCTTGTACCGTAGATTGTGGCATAGAAATTCAGGTTCTCCTCAACCGTAAGGTCCTCGTAGAGTGAGAATTTCTCAGGCATGTATCCGCATACCCGTCTTATGCCGGCAGTCTGATTGCGGATGTCGTAACCACCCACTGTCCCGCTTCCGCTGTCGGGCAGCAGCAGTGTGGTGATGATGCGCAGCAGTGTCGATTTCCCCGCGCCGTCACATCCGGTCAGGGCGACAATCTCGCCGCGTTCCACTCTTATCGACACGCTGTCGAGCGCCACGACGCTGCCGTATCTTTTTGATATGTCGTCAAGTGCTATCATTTCAGAAACTTCACTTTGCCATACATTCCTATCTTTGCGCCGCCGTCGTTGTCGATGGCTACCTTTACGGCATATACGAGGTCGGCACGCTCGTCGTCGGTGAGAATGGTCTTAGGCGTGAATTCAGACTTCTGCGATATCCATGTCACCGTTCCGTCGTATGTCTTGCCCTTGTTGTTGCCGTAGTCGCAGGTCACCTTTGCCTTCTGACCTATTTTCACATCGGCCAGCTGTTCGGATGTGATGTAGGCCCTGAGGTACATTCTTCGTGTGTCTGCAATCTTGAACAGCGGTTTGCCGGTAGTCGCAAATTCTCCCTGTTCGGCGTATTTCTCGATCACGGTTCCGCTCACCGGTGCCACTATCCTGCATTTGTTGAGTCGGTCGAGTATCTGCATACGCTGTATTTCCGTGGCACTCATCTGTTTGTCGAGGCTGCGCGTGCTGTTGCCAAGTGTCGAAAGTTGTGCCTGAAGCTGACGCTGCAACACCTTCAGTGTGCTTTCGGCGTCGTCCAGCTGTTTTCTGTTTGCGGCGTTCTCACCGACAAGTTTCTCGAAGCGTCGCTTCTCCATCTCCGCCTTTTCTATCTGTTGTCTTGTGGCGGCAATCTGTGCCTGTATGTCCGGCCGGCTGTTGGCGATGCTCTCGCGTGTGGCTCCAAGCCTTATGGCGCTAAGTGCCAGCTGCACGGTGTCGATGAGTCCGGCCTGCTGTCCTTCCTTCAACATGGTGCCCTCTTCGGCGTTGAGTCGCATGATCTGTCCGGTTTCCAGTGCCGATACGGTTATTTCGGTAGCCTCGAATGTTCCTGTTGCGTCAAATTCGTTGTCTTTGCCGTTGCATGCAGTCATTATCGCAGCTGCTGTCAGAAGTGTTATTATCTCTGTTTTCATGATTGTCTGTTTTATCTGTTGTCTTTATGTTATATGCCTGTTTGCGGTGAATGAATGTGCGCGTGACCGTTCATATGTTGTTGGTATGGCGCAGCGAGTAGAGCTCGCGTATCAGTACGATCTCGTGCATTGCCTTTGTCTGTCGTGCCTCGCTTACGGCATTGATGTGGCGTAGTAGTTCGTTCACGGTTTCCGTACCGTTCTCCACTTTCTTTTCAGTGGTCTGCCGTATGTTCTCGCGCAGGGTGATTATCTCGTCGTCGAGCGCGATCTGTTTTTTCAGACCGTTTATGTTGCCGTATGAGTTCTCGTTCTGCATGCGTGTGTTTAGCAGGAATGTCTCGCGTTGCGATTCTGTCTGCAGTTTCTGTGTCTCTATGTTTCTTATGTCGTTTTTGCGGGTGTAAAGCGCTCCTATGTTCCAGCTCAGGGTGACACCCGCCGCAAGTGTTCCGTTTTTCAGAAGGTCGTTGATGCGGTTGTGATATACAGCTGCGCCGAAGAACGATAACTGTGGACGCAGCTTCGTGTCGAGTGTGTGGCGTTGTTCGTCAAGCAATCGCAGGCGGGCCGAGTAATATTCCAGTTCCGGACGCCGGTTGGTTATTGTCTCAAGGGCAGGAGTCGTGATTTCGGATGGTTTCTTAAACGGAGTGTCGGCAGACATATCCTTTCCCGTGAAGGCGGCGAGCATCCTGACATAAGCAGCGCGCGAGGTGGTAAGACTGCTTTCCTGCTGTGAGGCCTTGAGCTGTTCTACCTTTATGGCGTCCTTGTCCGACTGGTTGGCCAGTCCGCCATTTATCATTCCGTTCACGGTGCGCATGCTCAGTTCGAGGTCGTTCTGCAGCAGCTGTATTTGTTTCAGTTTCTCGTCTATGGTAAGTATTCCGAAGAAAAGTTCCTCTACACGGCTGTTGATGTCGTACATCGTCACGTCGAGACGCCCTTTCTCCACGTCGGCTTCGGCGCGCGTCACGCGTTTTCTTGCAGCCGTTGTACCTCCGTCGTATATGGTCTGGCTTAC
>ULWB01059937.1_pt1 | contig 13220 bp, 8 predicted proteins | sample 1959891 | NCBI WGS metagenome assembly ULWB01 (sample SAMEA4835799, study PRJEB28245) | human gut metagenome | biome: gut microbiome; material: fecal sample | place: Denmark | collected 2008 | reverse complement strand
AGGGAGTATCTGGACAAGACTGCCAGGCTGTACACTCCCGAGGAAGAACATTTTTCCACGCAATATCTTCAGCAATATCTTGACGATCCGCAAATGCATTTCTTCACTTTTATCCTGTATAACAAGGGGGTGGACAGCGAAGGAAGGGAATTTGCAGACTGGAAGGCTCTGGCCGTAAGGTCCGAGGACGTGAAGGCTGGGCAATGGGTGGAGCGATCCCTCTGCGAGCGCATAGATGGGAAACTCTACTATGTAGACTCTTCTGCAACACCAAGGAGCGAATACAGGATTGCCCAAAGGGGGTATCCCTGCCCCTGTAGCAGTATGGAGCCGTACGAAAAGTGCTGCGCCCCGTATCTTGAAGGGAAACTGTGGCCAGAAGACGCCAAAACCATGGCGCGCACCCGTTTCTGTGCCCTTGCCTGCAACAACTGGGAGTATCTTGAGCGCACAGCCCTGCCCAGGGAGGGGAGAATCTTCTTTAGACCGGAAGAGCTGAATGCTCTTGCGGATGCTTGCGACATTGCGTGGGGATCAATGGATTCCCTTGAGCGCGGGGAGAAGGACGGCGAAGAATATCTGGAAAATCTGTACTTTGGAGAGATGCTGGACGGGGACATTCAATTGGAGACGCGCTGCTACTACAGGCGTGTTGACGGCAAAATCTACTATACCGGCTCAGAATCAGAAGACATACTATCCGAAGGACGCGATATACTCTGCCCCTGCAAAACGGGCAGGTACTTTGACGATGACTGGAGGTACTATCAGGAGTGTTGCGCACCGTATCACGATGGTTCCCGTCTGCCTGAAGATGCACTGACCTTTATGCGCACACGTATAAGCGCCATGAAGCTTGGCAGACGAGACTATCTTGAAAGGACATCCCGTCTCAAATATGGGGAAGACCCCCTGTCTTGCGATATGCTGATCATGCTCTATCGTATGGGGCTGATTTTGAGTGATCTCAAACAGTACTCGCAGGGTACAGACGAGCAGGGGCGCAACTACATTGATGGCACAGTTTGCTGGCTGGACTGCGAGGCGACATATCCACATGTTGCACGCTATTATTACGAAACAGAAGACGGCAGGTTTTTCTATACGGGCATGCGCGAGCTGACCTGGGAGGAAGCTGCCGAAGCCGGAGATTTTGCATTCCCCTGTCCCTGCGGAAGCGGACAGACATACGGAGAATGCTGCGCAAGGTACATTACCGGAGCAGAAGAGCCAGAGGATGCCGTCAGCTTTGTACGGGCAAGATGTTGTGCCTTTGCCATGGCAGTATTGCCTGATTTTCCTCAATTGGAGCCAGAGATGCTCGACTTTGACGAGGACGACAGGCGCAACCCCAATCTGAGGGATATCCTGCAAGAGTTCAGCACAGATTATACAGATATCCATGTGAAGCAAATGGTTATCCTGGGGAGGGGCAGAGAAGACCTTGGGGACAGTCAGCTGGATCTGGCTGCCCTAGACCTGGGTCTGGAGCACATGGAGTATGTGGACTATCAACTCGACTGTACTGCCGTGTACGAATGGCAGCCGTACGATGAAGATGGTGCTGACGATGACGAGTACGATGAAAAGTACGACGTTCAGGAGCACAGGATTCTCGAGAGGGCCTTGTTCGTAAGCTTTGAGGGAAAACTGATCTATCTTGGAGGTGTTCCCTTGAGCGCAAGGCCTGTCCGTCGTGCCCCCAAGGTGGGAAGAAACGATCCCTGCCCCTGTGGCAGCGGCAAGAAATACAAGAAATGCTGCGGCAAGAATGTGTAAGGATTTTTGCCTGCACAAACTGCAAAATACTCTCAACAAGGAGGAGGCGCTTCCCGGGGACGGGAGCAAGGGCGCCGCAATTTGACCATGCCTGATACAGAAAGAATCGAAAGCACACCGGAACTGGAAAATACTGCTGCCTGCCCCTGCGGCAGTGGCAAGAGTTACGAGGAGTGCTGTGCCCCGTACCACGAGGAAAAATGCTGGCCCCAGGATACGCTTACCATGCTTCGGACCCGCTACTGCGCCTATGCAGTGGGCGCCTGGGACTATCTGGAAAAGACCGCCTGGCAGAGCGAGGACGAGGAGCCTGTAACTGCCGAGATGCTGAAAGAGCGCAGTGAAGGCATTGACTGGCTCGGTCTTAGCATTCTTCAGAGCGGCAGGGACGAGGAAGAGGGCTGTGACTACGTAGACTACATGGCAGCCTACGTTGTGGACGGAGTAGCCAGGGAGATAGGCGAGCACGCCTACTTCAAGACTGTCGAGGACAAGCTCTACTACACCGGTGGCGTACCCCTTGTCCGTGAGCCTGTTCGCCGCGAGGCCCCGAAGGTGGGGAGAAACGATCCCTGCCCCTGTGGCAGCGGCAAGAAATACAAGAAGTGCTGTGGCAAGAATGCCTGATGGCGCAAGCATCGGGCATACTCTCTTTTTTTGCAAACACTGGAGTGACTTATGGCCTATCTGGAATGGTCCAGGGCCTGCACGGCCCGGGTTCGTGAAAGCCATGTACAATCCCTTGGCGCAAGGGCGCAGGAACTCTCCCTGCGTCTTGCCAGGGAAGTGGATGCGGGACTCCTTCCCTTCCTGCGCATGGGCTATGTGGAAACATTGAAGCGCGACATGCCCCGTCTTGTGGAAAAGACAAGGCCCTACAAGCATATGCTGGTCCTTGGCATAGGTGGCTCTGCCCTTGGCACAAGGGCCATGCAAAAGGCCTTTGCAAGGGGTGTGGACATGCCCGGCCACGGCGGCCACGAGGGCAAGCAGATCTGGATTGCCGACAATGTCTGCCCGACAACCCTTGGCGACTGGTTCAAACTGCTGGATCCGCAAAGAACCGTTGTTGTGACCATCTCCAAATCCGGCGGCACCATCGAGACCATTTCCCAGTACTTTTTGGCCAGGGAATGGCTGCAAAAGGCCCTGGGAGAAGCCTGGAAGGATCACATGATCGTGGTCACGGACGAAGCAAAGGGCTTCTTGCGCGAAGAGGCTCGCGAGCACGGCCTGGATTCTCTGGAAGTGCCGGACAATCTCGGCGGCCGCTATTCTGCCCTCTCCGCAGTGGGTCTTCTGCCCGCAGCCTTCCTTGGCATAGACTGGGAAGCTCTGCTTGAGGGCGCAGCCTCCCTGGCAAGGCCCCTGGTGGAAAACCCGGGTTCCCTTGCCACCCACCCCTCCATGGCCCTGGCCTCCTGGGCAAAGGCCCTTGAGGACTACGGCTACACCGACCTCATCTTCTTCTGCTACGAGCCGCTCTTTGCGATGTACGGCCCCTGGTTTGCACAGCTGTGGGCCGAAAGCCTTGGCAAGGAAGGCCTTGGTACCATGCCTGTGCCAGCGACAGGCGTCACGGATCAGCATTCCGTAAACCAGATGTTTTTGGATGGCATACGCAACAAGGCCTGCCTCTTTGTCACAAGCTCCAGACACAATAGCGGTCCCACCTTCCCGGCGGCCCTTCCCAAGGGATGGGAGTTCCTTTCCGGCAAGCCCTTCTCCTGCCTGCTTGAGGCAGAAGCCCTGGGTACACGCATGGCGCTTTCCATGCACGATGTTCCCCTTGTGCAGATTTGCCTTGACGATGCCTCGGAAAAATCCGGGGGCAAGCTCATGATGCTCCTTGAGATTGCCACTGTGCTCACAGGCTGGCTCATGGGCATCAATCCTTTGGATCAGCCGGCAGTAGAGCTGGGCAAGCGCCTTGCCAATGCCCGCCTTGGCAAGCCGGGTTACGCAGAGGAAGAGGCTCTTCTTGAGCGATATCTGAAGACTGCAGAGAAAAGGCAGGACTTCTAGCCAAAACAGGGAGGCAGGGACATGCCGGACAACAGGGGAATGGACGGACAGGCTGGAAACGGCCAGACAAACGGCAAGACCGGGGGCCTGTTTCGCGCAGGTATGCTGCACGGCGACGGGGGACTGTCGCTTAGCTACGCCCGTACCCTTTCCTGGCTGTCCCTGCTCGTGGTTTTGCTCGTGAGCCTTGGGCTCTCCTTCTTTATTTCCAACCAGGCCAGGCAGACGCTCATGGAGCGCCAGGAGGGCTTTGCCCTGCTTCTGGCCCAGAATCTGAACAACCAGATCTTCCAGCGTTTTGCAGTGCCCACCATCCTTGCCTACGGGCACATAGCCCTGCGCCAGGAAGAGCAGCACGACCGCCTGGACGGGGTGGTCCGCTCGGTTATCGAGGGACTGCCCGTGTCCAGACTGCGCGTGTACGACTTCAATCGCGTTGTGGCCTATTCCACGGACCCAGCAGAAATAGGGCGCAAGGGGCTGGCCCCCTTGAACATTGGGGGTGCCTTTCAGGGCGAGCTTCTGAAACCGGAGACGGTGTCGGACATCGAAGAGTGGAAGATGCCGCTGCACTGGCCCCTGAAGCCCAATACAGTCAAGCTGCGCGTCCTCTATCCCCTGCGCGGCGACGCCTACAATACAGGCGCATCCCCTGTGCTGGGGGTTCTTGAGCTCACCCAGGACATTACGGCAGACTACGCACAGGTTTTGCTCTTTCAGGCGGCCATCGTGATAATGTGCCTCATGTCCTCCATCATAATGTTCATTCTGCTCATAATCATCATCCACAGGGCGGAGCGTGTCCTGAGCCTTCGCATGCAGAAGAACATGCAGCTGGAAAAGGAATTGCAGAGCACGGAAAGGCTTGTGAGCATGGGGCGCGTTGTGGCAAGCATAGCCCACGAGATACGCAATCCCCTGGGTATCATCCGCTCCACAGCGGAGCTTTTGCAAAGACGCGCGTCCAGCAAATCGGACAAGGGCACAACCCTGCTCCTTCAGGCCATATACGACGAGTCGTTGCGTCTGTCCCAGACAGTGAACGATTTTCTCGACTACGCAAGGCCCAGGCAACCCAAACAGGATCCGGTTGACCTTGGGCTTGTGCTCAGGCAGATTCTGGCCTTTGTAGAGGGAGACTTTGCCAGGGACAACATAGTGGTCGAACCCAAAATGTGCGATCACCTGTGGGTTTTGGGAGACAAGGATTTGCTCTACAGGGCACTCTACAACGTGCTTGTGAATGGCCGCCAGGCCATGAAGAAGGACGGGACCCTAGTCATCCGCACCTTCGAGCGCGACAATTGGGCAGTGGTCGAGGTCACGGACTCTGGACCCGGCTTTGACCCGGACACCATAGACAAGCTCTTCGAACCCTTCTTCACCACCAAGGACGCTGGCACAGGCCTTGGCCTTCCCATTGTCCGCTCCATCATCGAATCCCATGGCGGCAGCGTCCACCTTTCCAACGCAGAGGAAGGCGGAGCCAGGGTGGAAGTGCTCCTTCCCCTGGTCGCAATGGAGAATCCAAACGAGGCAGAGTCGCAAAAGAACCTGCCCTCCTGAGTGCGAAGACATATATATCAGTGCGGAATGACACATATATTACAAATTTTGTATATAAATATTTTTGAAAATCCGTATATCCGCATACTGACATAATGAAGGCGGAACGCCTTTTTTGCCTATCGCGCAACGACAAATTAAATCGCGCAATCGTGCAATCGCGCAAGCAAGAATTGCGCGATTCGGAAGCCGAGAGCTGAAGCACGCTTCTCTGAATGCGCGAAAATCCGGGTTTCGGGACATCCGATTTGGCATGCAGACTCAGCCTGCAAACTCAGAATACAGACTCGCAACAGAGCATCATCATATATCCATACAGAGGTTCTCATCATGTCCGAAAATGCCCATATTCTCGTCATAGACGATGAAAAGAACTATCTTCTTGTGCTGCAGACCCTGCTTGAGGACGCGGGCTATACAGTGACAGCCATCAACGATCCCGTCACTGCCCTGACCTTCTTGCAGGAAAGCGAAGTGGACGTTGTGGTGACGGACATGAAAATGCCCCATGTGTCTGGTGTGGAAATTTTGATGCAGGTCAAAAAGCAGCTGCCCCACATACCGGTGCTCATCATGACTGCCTTCGGAACCATCGAAAGCGCAGTGGAAACCATGAAATACGGGGCCTTCGACTACATCACAAAACCCTTTTCCAATGACGAGCTTCTGCTCTCCATCCACAATGCGGTAGAACTCTCCCATGCCCACCGCCAGTACAGGCTGTTGCAGGAGGCCATGCAGGAGCGCTTTGGCGTGCACACCCTTGTGGGCAGAAGCAAGAACATTTCAAGCGTGCGGCAAAAGATCGAGCGCACTGCTCCTGGCAGAACCACTGTGCTCATCACTGGCGAGACAGGGACAGGCAAGGAAATGGCAGCCCGCGCCATACACCTTGCGAGCCCCCGCAAGGACAAGCCCTTTGTGGCTGTGGACTGCACATCGCTTTCTCCAGAGGCCCTTGAGCGCGAGCTCTTTGGCAGCGAGATTCCCTCCTCTGTGGAGGGCAGCCCAGCCATACAGCGCGGCCGCATAGAGCAGGCAGAGGGCGGGACACTCTTTTTGGACGAGCTTGCTGCCCTCTCCCCCGATTTGCAGGTCAAGCTTTTGCGCGTCCTGCAGGATCGCAGCCTGCAGCGTGTGGGTGGCACCCAGACCATCAACGTGGACGTGCGCTTTTGCATGGCAACGACCTGCGAGCTGCAAAAGAAGGTGGAGGAGGGGGTATTTCGCGAGGACCTCTACTACCGCGTGAATGTGGTTCAGCTGCACATGTCGCCCTTGCGCGAAAGAAGAGAGGACATCCCGCTGCTCATAGCCCACTTTGTGGACAAGATCCGCCAGGACAACAACATGACAGAGGTGAAGAGCTTTTCCACCAAGGCTCTCAACTACCTGACTGGCTACGACTGGCCGGGAAACATACGCCAGCTTGAAAACATAGTGGAAAACTGCATGGTTCTCGTTCCGGGGCAGGTCATTGACGAGGAGGATCTGCCAGCGGAAATCCGTGACGAGGAATCCCAGTTCAAGAGCGCAGTGGACCTTCTGCCGGTCCAGCTGGATCTTGTGGCAACCCTGAACAAGATAGAGGCTGCCATCATACGCAGGGCATTGGTTCGGGCAGACCTTGTCCAGGTGAAGGCTGCGGAGCTATTGAACATCTCCAAGAGTCTTTTGCAGTACAAACTCAAAAAGTATGGCATCACAGGACACTAGGCCGCACAAAAAGCCATGGAAAAGCCGGATCCGCAAAGCATCCCCAACTCGCCCGGAGTCTATCTCTACCGGGACGAGGGGGCTCACGTCATCTATGTCGGCAAGGCACGTATCTTGAGAAGACGCGTGCTCTCCTATTTTCGCAGCGACATTCCGGCCAAGACCGCGGCCATGCTGTCCCATGCCAAGAGTCTTGAGTATCTGACCACCACCACGGACAAGGAAGCCTTCTTGCTTGAGGCAAGCCTCATCAAGAAGTACAGGCCCCACTACAATATCCTGTTGCGCGACGACAAGCAGTACGCGCTCTTTCGTCTGGACGTAAAGGCAAAATATCCGCGCCTTGAGATAGTGCGTCACGCAAGACGCGATCAGGCCCGCTACTTTGGTCCCTTTACCTCGGCGCTGTCTGCAAGGCAGACCTGGAAGCTTTTGCACAAGGCCTTTCCCCTGCGCAGATGTACGGACAGGGCCATGCGCAATCGCGTGCGCCCCTGCCTCTACCACCACATGGGACAGTGTCTTGCTCCCTGCATGGGCAATGTGGCGGAAAAGGACTACCACGAGCACGTGGACCACGTCTGCCAGGTGCTTTCCGGAAAGGCGGACACCTTCCTTGCAGATCTGAAGGAGAAGATGCTGAAAGCATCGGACGATCTGGAGTTCGAACAGGCTGCCTTCTATCGCGATCAGATACAGGCTGTGGAGCGGACCATCGAGCAGCAGGCAGTGGTTTTGCCCAAGGGCGGGGACATGGACGTCATTGGCCTCTACGCTGCAGAGGAGGGGCTTGCCCTTGGCATCATCTTTGTGCGCTCTGGCGCTGTCATGGACGGTCGGGCCTTTTTCTGGCAGGGCCTGGACTTTGGCGACGCATCCGAGCTCCTCTTCAGCTTTGTGGGCCAGTTCTATATAGACGCGCTTCCCCCTGGACGCATACTCCTTCCTTGGATTCCCAGGGATGGGGAGGACAGTGATGCAGACGAGACCGGCACGGCTTCCGGAACATCTTCCGGAACCTCGAGGGATGTCCTTGAGCAGGGACTTTCCGAAAGGCGCGGGGGGCCGGTGCGCCTGGTCGCTCCGCAAAACGCGGCGGACAACAGGCTGGTGGACATAGCCCAGGGCAATGCCAGGGAGGAGGCATTGCGCAGGAAAAGGGCAGCGCAATACGGGCCCTTGCCAAGCATTGCAAGGCTTTTGCACCTTGAAAAGAATCTTTCCCGCATAGAGTGCGTGGATGTGTCCCACACGCAGGGAAAGCAGACCAGGGTGGGCCTTGTGGTCTACACGGAGGGTGTTGCGGACCGAAAGTTGTGGCGTGTGTACAACATGCCGGACAGCAACGACGACTACCAGACCCTGCATGCCTGGGTGGCAAGGCGCCTTGAAAGCGGACCACCCTGGCCGGATCTTTTGCTTGTGGACGGCGGACGCGGTCAGGTGGCCTCGGTTGTGCGCGCTCTGAAGGAAAAAGGCTCGGAAGACCTCTTTGCCGTGGCAGGCATAGCCAAGGCCAGGGACGAGGAGGGGCATGCGGACAGGCGTGCAGGCAATGTGGCGGACCGCATCTTTGTGCCAGGGCGTTCAAACCCGCTTCCCTTTCGCGAGGGAAGCCCGGAGCTGCTCTTCCTGCAGAGTGTGCGCGACAGCACCCACCACTTTGCCATCACAAGCCACAGGAAGGCCAGATCGCGCACGGCTCTTTCTGCAGAGCTCATGCGCCTGCCAGGCATTGGTGCTGCCACGGCAAGGCTGCTCTGGGACCATTTCTCATCTCTTTCAGCCATGCAAAAGGCAAGCATTGACGAGCTTGCGACCATACCTGGCATAGGAAAGGCCAGGGCCCAAAAGATCGCGGCCTGTCTGGCAGATCTTGCCGGGGAAGGCAGCAGAAGGGACTGAGGCCCTGCGATACTGCTTTCGTCTCTTGCGCCCGTCTTTTTTTGCCCCTGGCAGGAACAAGGGCAAAATCTCATTGACAGGCCAGTGCGGGCAAGGATAGAGGCTTGCGCAACATTTGGCAGCCACAAAGCGCGCCTTTTCCTCATTCTCCCCTTTCCCCCTTTTTGATGATCTCTTCCCGGTCGTTTGTTCCATGTCGTCCGCACTTGTTTTGCACAGGCCTTTGCTGCTTGTCCTTTGTACCATTTTCTGGGAATGCCTTGTTCTTTCCCAGGCATCTTCCCTGTTAAGCGCACCATTGCTCAATCTGGAAAAGTACCTGTATCTTCAGCAAAACAGCCAGGATCCGCCAAATCCCGACGACGCAGGGCAAGCTGGAAGAACCGCACAGCCAGGCGAAGCAGCCATCCGCGCGCAGGGCGGGGCTGGCCAGACGGCTGTGACGAAAGCTCTCCTTGAGCGCACTGGGCGCAGACACAGTCCCGACATACTCTTTCAGTACCCTCGCTTTGGCAGGAGTGACGTTGACCGGGACATAGAGGCCTGGGTCTGGCATCTGGCCTCCACCTTCGAAAACGACTTTTCCTCCCCGGAACTGGGCAGGACAGGCGTTTTGCAGGAAGACTACAATGTGGCCTGGCTCAATGCGAGCTACACTGTCTTCAGGGCATCCTCTGTCTGTGCGAGTGTGGTCTTTGACGTGTGGATGCACACGGGCTCATCGCGCTTGAGCCAGGACATCCTCACCCTGAACTACAATCTCTTGAGCGGGCAGAGGCTGAACATAGTGGACATATTCGAGAATGTGGACACTGCCCTGCGCATCCTTTCCCGCGAGTCGCGCAAGCAACTTTTGCAGGGTGCCGGCAGGCTCCTGCAGGAAGACATAGAATACGGAACCCTTCCCCTGCCGGAAAACTTTGCGAGCATAGCCCTTACAAGCCGCGGGATCCGGGTGTACTTTCAGCCCTATCAGGTGATGCGCATGCCGGACGCGAAGGATGTGGAAATCCCCCTGGAAACCCTCATGCCCGCTGGTCCACTGCTTGCGCTGTGGGGCAGGGAGTAGGCCGGGCTTGGGCCGCGCGCGATGGCGGCCCGGACAAATTTTTTTAGGAGGTGGCGTTTGACAAGCCTGAAAGCCCAAGGGGCGTTCAAGCTTGCGCCAAAAGAGCATGAACAATTTGATACAAAAGGCTACGGACCTTCTGCAGGGCAGGGGCAGGCTGCTCTTTCTGACCAGATTCGGCTCGGATCTCTACGGTACAAGGGTGGAGGGCATTTCGGACACGGATGTGCGCGGCATATTCCTGCCCATGGATGTGCCAGCCTCTCTGGAAGAGGCCTGCATGCAAAAGGGTGTGCACTCTTCGACCAGTGTGTCCGACCAGAAAAACGGACCCCAAGACGAGGACATGGATCTTCTGCCCCTTGAGCGCTGGCTTTGCCAGATGCTGCCCCTGGGCAACACGGGTGCCCTGGATCTGCTCTTTGCGCCGACCAATCCCTCCTGCACACTGTACTGCCACGAGGGCATGCGGGAAGTGTTCGACAATGCCAAAACCTTTCTGAACCTCGCAAATGGCACAGGCTGCCTTGCCTACTGCCAGGGTCAGGGCAAGAGCTACGGCATGGCAGGCACGCGCCTTGGCGTGCTCTACCGCGCGCTGCGCATCCTGGAAAGGGTGGACGGCAGAAAGCGCCTTGAAGAGGTGGCAGAGGAAATTGTGGCTGAAATCGCCACCCCGCAGTACTGCAAGCTGGCAGAGGACAGGGGACTGGTTCTTGCGGAACAGTGGCACATGGGCCGCACAAGGGTGGACGAAGTCTTGCCGCGCCTCAAAAAGACATTGCAGCCCAATATCGAGCGCATAGAGCTTGCAAGAGAAGACAGGGATATAGACTGGAAGGCCATGTCCCATGCTGTGCGCGCCATACGCCAGCAGGAAGAGCTCCTTAGCACAGGTACCCTGCGCTATCCCCTGGCCTGCAGGGAGGAGATCTTGCGCATCAAGAAGGGCGAGTGCACCTTTGCCGAGGTCGAGGAGCTGGTACGTTCCGGCCTGGCTTCCCTTGAGGAAATGCGCAAGGTCTCGGCCTTTGTCACCAGCCCCGACTTTGAAAGGATTTTTGCCGAGGCAAAAAGGGTGCGCAAACTGTGCCAGGGCCAGGCCTAGCCTGAACGCCTTTTTTGATTTTTCCCATTTCCCTGCCGCCCGAACGAGGACCGAATATGAAGATACAGTGCCCCAACTGCGCCTACACCAGAGAAATGGCAGACGAGCGCATCCCTTCAGGCGTTGTGACAGCGCGCTGCCCGCAGTGCGGCCAGACCTTCCGCTTTTCCAGGGAGAGTGCAGACAGCGAGCAGGAGACAAGGCCCTCTGCAGTGCGCCTTTCCTCGTTGTGCAAGGACAGGGACGCTGAAAGGCCAGATCCGGACACTGCCCCGAAGGCGGATGCCGAAGTCAGTGTTTCCCAAAAGGACGCAGCCCCGGATCTTCCCCAGGGCGCAGTCGTGCACGAGCAGGAGGAAAACCTCTTTGCAAGGCCCCTTGCGAGGAAGGGTGACGAGAACACAGAAAATCCGGATGTCCGCAATGTCCGCGTTGACGAGACAGGGACATATCGTGAAGAGCCCCTGAAGCGCGAAGATCGCAAGAAGCCAGAGGCTATCGGGGCTTCCGAGGCCCCCGAGAACCCTGAGGATCGCGTGCACACGGAAGACGAGGAGGGGTGGAGCTTCAACCCCTGGGAGTGCGCTCGCACCCTGCAGGAATACGTGCCTGCCCTCTACCAGACCTGCCTGCGCGTCATGTTTGCACCGCAGCGCTTCTTTGCGGGGATCGTTCCGAGATCGGGCCTGCTTGCCCTGGCCTTCTTCCTCGCCATCTGCGTCTTGCAAACCCTCATAGAGCATGTGTGGAGCATAGCCTTTTTCAGCTATATCATGCCCACCACCACGGATCCGGAACTGCGTCAGCTGGGCGAGCTCATCTCCGGCAAGGGGAATTTCCTTTTCTGGCTTGTGTTGCGCTGCGTCATGCTCTGCCTGCAGCTCTACATCTATACGGCCATACTTTTTTTGTGCTGGCGCCTTTTAGCACGCGCACAAGCGGACTTTTCCGTCATACTGCAGGTCTTGTGCTACGCGCAGGCTCCGCTCATTCTCTGCATCATTCCAGGCGTTGGCACCATTGCCGGCATGATCTGGAGCTTTGTGTGTGCGCTTGTCGGCTGCAAGGTGACCCTGCGTCTTTCTTGGGCACAGACAATCCTTGGCGCTGCCCCGCTCGTTTTGCTCATCGCCTTTTCCTACATGCACTTCATGTCCCTTCTCTAGCCTCAAGCTTAGACCATTGCCCAAGGCTCAAGGACAAAAAAACAGACCCTGCGGACAAAAAGCCCGCGGGGTCTTTTGTTGTGCAAAAAAAGAAGGGGCAGTGGAGGAATGAGGCAAGCAACGAGAAGATATTGTCTTTCTGACAGACATAAGCGAGCGTGAATTTGGCAAGAACAAGAGCGAAAAATGCAGGGAAATGTTTCACACGAAGTGAAAGAAAGGGGCAGGAACAGGGAACAGCGTCTTGTGAAATAGGGAACAAGTTTTGCATTTCCGTACAGAAAGTGTCCCAAGACTGCATCTGTCATTGACATTTTTTGCCAGTCTACTAATGTACAAGCAAGTCAGGTGCGCTGACTTTTCTCTCGACAGACGTTTAGGCCATCCCTTGGCCTGTATGCCCCATGCGGCATATCCCCGAGGAGGAATCTGAATTTTATGAAACGCTTGACCCTGTTGTCGGGACTTGTTCTGGCAATCCTGACCCTTGTGCCCGGCCTTGCCGAGGCTTCCGAGGCCCTGCCTCATATTCCGGGCGCGGAACTTTCCATTCTCTGGGCAGTTCCCTTTGCCTGCATGCTCCTTTCCATTGCCCTTGGACCGCTCTTCTTTGCCCATTTCTGGGAACATCACTTCGGCAAGGTCGCAGTGTTCTGGGGCATGGCCTTCCTTGTGCCCTGTGCCATTGTCTACGGCCCAAGCACAGCCATCTACGAGGGCTTGCACTCCATTATTCTTGAGTACATTCCCTTTATCATCCTGCTCTTTTCCCTCTTTACGGTCGCAGGCGGCGTGCGCCTCAAGGGCTCGCTTGTCGGCACTCCTGCAGTGAACACAGGCCTTTTGCTCACAGGTACCGTGCTTGCCAGCTGGATGGGTACCACGG
>ULWB01060188.1_pt1 | contig 13283 bp, 8 predicted proteins | sample 1959891 | NCBI WGS metagenome assembly ULWB01 (sample SAMEA4835799, study PRJEB28245) | human gut metagenome | biome: gut microbiome; material: fecal sample | place: Denmark | collected 2008 | reverse complement strand
AAGCTCAATGCCGCCGCTCACAATGCCGCCGCTTGCCATGACAAAGCTTGCCGCCACATAGCGGCGCTCGCCGTCCTCGTGACTTGTGCGCAGGGCAATGACACGCCCTTCCATGTCGCGCTCGCAGCCGCACACGTATGTGTTTTCCAGAATGGCTACCCCTTGCTTTCTCAGGGCCTGCAAAAGAAGCCTTCCAAGACGCATGCCGGTCACTCCTGGCGGAAGCCCTGTCATTTCCACTACGGGACAGCCCGCTGCCGCAACAAGCCTTGCGTACACCTGATTGTCCGGCCTTGTGCCGGCAATAGCGGGAATGAGGACACAGTCCGCACCCTTGGCAGCGCGGGAAAGGGCCGTGTAGAAGGGAGCGCACTCGGCACGCTCAAGGGCGCGCGCCACATCAAGGGCAGTTTCCGTGCGATAGCCGCCAGCCCAGGGGCTGGGAAGCCAGGTTGTGGAGAACTCTGTATCTGCAAAGGCCGGGAGCTTCTTCAGATTGGCCATGGCCATGCCTGGCATGCAGTCGCGCAGACCCTCGACGCCAAGGACCACAACGCGCCTTGCCTTTGCAAGAGGCGCAGGATCCAGGCTTTGCGGGAAAAGGCAGGAAGTCTTCAAGGTTCCTATGGCTGTGGGAAGGAAGCTGTTTTCCACATCCCCTGCCTCGGGCACGATGCCATCCTCAACACCCTTGCCAGCCAAAGGATAGCCATACTTGCGGCACAGGGCGGCAAAGTCCGAGAGAGCTGCGTGCACCCTGCCTTCCCCAAGAAGAGCGTAGGGGTGGTTGGCGGACAAGGCCTTCATGGCCTCGTAGGGACGAGAGACTGGACCGTCCGCACTCATGCCAAGCACATCCACTGTCGCGGAGCTTATGTGGATGGAGCCTGCGCCCTTGGCAAGAACCGTCACCTTGAGGCCCTTCTTTGCCAGGATGTAGGCAGCATACAGGCCTGCAAGGCCTGCGCCCACAACCACTGCATCCGAGCTCATGCCATGACGCGCAGGAGCGAGAGGACCTTTGATCACGGGCACGGGATGCAAGGCATCGCCACTGAACCTTTCCTCTCCTGGCTGCGTGCCGAGCGTGCCGGAATAGAGGTTGCGGGAAAATTCCATTTCCCTGGCAAGCTGTCCCCAGAACACGGGCCGCGTTCCCTTCCAGCGCTCCTGCACAAACTTTCGCATGTCTCGCAAGGGATCGTCCGCATAGGGAACACCCTGCTCGACCAGGACAGAGGCAGCCCTCAGGGCGCAGAAGGTGCCCTGACAGGTGCCCATGCCAAGGCGTGTGCGCAGGCGCAAATCGTGCAGGGAATGGGTGGAGGGAAGCTTTGCCACGTGGACAAGCTCCGCCATGGAGACCATCTCGCACTCGCAGATAAGGGGATTGCCCAGGGCGCCTTCTCCCTTCTCTGTCTTGTCTGCCAGAAGCTTTGCGCTTTGCTCAACGCAAGGGGCATACTCGTCGCCCAGCCTGTCCGCCACAAGGCGCAGGGCAGGCCCAAGGAAGATCTTTTTGGCCTTCTCGTCCGTGGCGCTGTCCGGAGTCTGCACCAGGGGCTCTTCTGCAGTGCGGCAGGGGGTTGAGACATGAAGGCGGCTTGCCACCATATCGCAGATCTTCTCTGCCATGAGCCTGTAGGTGGTGAGCTTGCCACCAAAGATGGTCAAAAGCCCGTCCAGGCCCTCGCTTGCGTGGTCGCTTATGTGGAAGCCGCGCGAGGCCTGTCTTCCTGCTGCGCCGCCAGGTGTGTAGAGGGGCCTTGTGCCGGCAAAGACGCGCAATATGCGGAAGGAGTCTATCTTTGGGAACAGAGGACGACCAAGGTCCAGAAGGCGCAGGGCCTCGTCCGTGGAGGAGCTTGTGTCTGCGGGATTTTCCACTGTCTGGCTCGTGGTGCCGAGTATGGTCACGGAGCCGTTGGGCACAAAGATATCACCGTCAGAGCTCTTGTGCAGCCTGTTCACCACATGGTTCGTGCAGCGGTGGTTGAAGACAATGAGAGTGCCCTTGTCCGGGGTGAGGGGCACGTGCAGGCCTGCCAGGGAGGCTACCATGCCGGACCAGGAACCTGCGGCGTTCACGATGATTTCGCAGGCCACGTGGAACTTTTCGCCGGTCCTCTTGTTCACCACATCGACACCTGTCACGCGGCCGTTTTCCTGATGAATGGCCGTGACCTCATGGTAGGTGTAGAATTTGCCGCCGTAGCGCTCGGCACTCATGGCGTTGTGCAGGACAAGACGAAAGCCGTCCACTGCAGCGTCCGGAACCTGGAAGACGCGGCGCAGGTTGGGGTTCAAGCCCGGCTCAAGACGCAGGGCCTCGTCCTTTTCCAATTCCCTTGCCTCTATGCCTGCAGCCTTGCAGCCCTCGACCCACTTGTCCACATAAGCCGGATCGTCCTCGTCCGTGAGCACAAAGAAGCCTTCAGTCTCGTCAACGCACTGTCTGCCTATGCGCCGCAGGATGGTGTTTTCGCGTATGCACTCTGCAGCTGCTTCCCTGTCGCTCACAGCGTAGCGGCCGCCACTGTGCAAAAGGCCGTGAAAGCGCGAGCTTGTGCCGTGGCACAATCCGCCCTGCTCGAAAAGCATGGCCGATATGCCGCGCATGGACAAGTCTCGCAGTATGCCTGTGCCTGTGGCGCCACCACCTATGACAACCACTGTTGTCCTTTCTGATTTTGCCTGGTCCATATCCTTACCCTCCGGGGATACCGCCCTGGCATGCAAGCATTGACATGCAAAAAGCGGACCGTCTGGAGCAATTGTCACAAAAATATAACAAGACTCTACCGTCCCCTTGTATGGCCGTCAATTGGAGACAAGAGGCGTACCCTGGGCAACAGCACACAAGGCCAGGATATCGCCATGGACATGTCACAAACGAAATGCGAACAGAGGCTCATCAGACTTGTCAGGCAGAAGACTTTTGCTTATGAAAATCCTGCCTCTTCTATGACACGAACTGACCGAGAGGTGAATGACCATGAGTGATACCATTGAAAAATGCATGATTTTATTAAAATCATGTCTGAAGATGACGTATGTGAATACAATTTATTGTTTTTTAATGGCGCAAAAATAAGAAAATCAGTAAGTTATGATTTTTCAGCATATATGTATTACGAGACAAAAGAGGAACAGATTTGTAGTATATTTAACAAAATTATATGTTTCCACTATTTTGCAGATGGAAATAAGAGAACATCTGTTATTGTTTTGATATTATATGCATATTAAACAATATAGACTCCAATCTAACAAACGAATAAATACATGAAATTATTATAAAAGTTACAGAAGGATATTTATCTATACCCGACATAGAAAAATTAATTTTTCAGAAAAAATAGCACTAGCTGTATCAGTTAGTGCTTTTTTATAACCAATATGCACAACAGCAAAAGTCCGCCCCTGTCGGCTTTCCCGGCAAGGGCGGACTGCTTTCCCCCAATGAATTCGAGTTCTTCTACAAGGTGAGAGCTAGGCCGTCGCTTCTCGGATCCGTGGCAGCCTCGACGCTTCTGTCTTCCTTCACGACAATGGCACCAGCGTGCCCCATGGTCTCCGTGAAGTTGTCGAGATACTCGACGCTGTGTCCGAGCTCTGCAAGACGCTTGCCCACTTCTGGCCTTACCCGCCCCTCAAGCTTCAGGGTTGTGGAATTGTCGCCCCAGGTCCTGCCGTAGAGGAAACGGGGAGCTGCCACTGCGTCCTTTGGAGACATCCCGAAATCCACCACACGCGAGGCAATGACAGCCTGTGTCTGGGGCTGGCCATCGCCGCCCATGGTGCCGTACACAAGGTAGGGCTTGCCGTCCTTCAAAAGCATGGGCGGATTCAGGGTGTGCATGGTGCGCTTCATTGGCTCAAGGGCGTTTGCGTGCTTTTCGTCCAGGGAGAAGAAGGAACCGCGGTTTTGCAGGATGACGCCCGTGCCCTCGGGAATGATGCCAGAGCCAAAGTCGTGGTAGATGCTCTGTATGTAGGAAACAGCGTTGCCAGCCTTGTCCACGCAGCCGAGCCAGACAGTATCACCCTGGGGCGAGAGCGAAGGCAGAAGGTAGTTGCCAACCCCGTTCATGGGAAGCGAGCGCGCCATGGAGGCAAGATAGTCCGGGGCAAGCAGGGAGGCATAGTCTGTTTTGGAAAATGCCGGATCCGTGACGTAGCGCTCGCGATCGGCAAAGGCCCTTTTCACTGCCTCTGTCAAAACATGGTAGAAGGCGGCTGTCCCCTCGCCGAGCTTTTTCGCATCAAAGCAGTTGAAGATGCCAAGGATCTGCAGGGAGGAGAGCCCCTGACAGTTGGGCGGAAGGTTGCAGGCAACACAGTCCCTGTACGGCGTGCGCAAAGGCTCCACGAAAAAGGCCCTCTGGCTGGCAAAATCCCTGTCGGTCAGAAGACCGCCAACATCGGCCAAACCCTTCACAAGAGCCTTTGCAAGGCTCCCCTCATAGAAGACACGTGGCCCCTCATTGGCAAGCAGGGCAAGGGATTTGGCAAGCTCAGGCTGGCGCAATGTCTCCATGGGCCTGAGGGGCCTGCCATCGGGATAGAAGATCTTCGCGAATCCCTGGAACCTTTGCAGATTGTGGCGACCAGTGTCATCAACCTTTGTGTCTTCCGCAATCCAGTCGGATAGGCTTTTGGTGATGGGAAAACCCTCTTCAGCATGCCTTCGCGCGTCCTCGAGAAGACCTGCCAGAGAGAATGTTCCCTTCATTGTCAGGGAAGAGTACTCAAGGGCCAGATCCCAGCCGGACACAATGCCGGGAACCGTGATGGCTGCCAGGGGACCACGACTTGGGATGGCAGAAAGCCGCTTTTCCTCATAGACCTTGCGGCTCACCTTCTCGCCGGACCTGCCGCTTGCGTTGATGCCCTTGAGTTCTCCTTTTGCGGCATTGTAGACAAGGTAAAAGGAATCCCCGCCAAGGGTGCACATCTGCGGGTAGACCACGGCAAGGACTGCTCCTGCAGCAACAATGGCCTCAAGGGCATTGCCGCCTTTTTCGAGAACACGATAGCCAGCCTCGGTCGCAAGATAGTGCGGAGTTGTGATGGCTGCCTTCGGCGCTGTCTTCCCTTCACTCGCCTCAAGGACCTTCGGTGCGCACAGCCCGGCACCGGTCGCAGCCAGGGCAGCAGATTTGATGAATGAACGCCTGTTCATGATTTCCCCTATTTTTCCGAATATTCTCTGGATACAAACTTGTCTGTGCCCAAGATCAGACCCGCCTGTCCGAAACTTCCCGGTGTTTTCGGACCAAGGCGGGCCTGCCCTCATTCCCTGTGTGCAGGGAATTTTCAGATGGCCTCGTCGCCGCGCTCGCCTGTGCGGATGCGTATGGCCTCGCACACCTCGGAGACAAAGATCTTGCCGTCACCCACATTGCCTGTGCGGGCAGCAGTGACTATTGCTTCCAGAATCTGTTCTACCTGGGCGTCCGAGCACACAATCTCGATGCGCACCTTGGGCAGAAAGTCCACCTTCTTGACCGACGCCCTGTACACTTCCGTGTGCCCGCCCTGGCGGCCGAATCCGCGTATTTCCATGTAGTTCATGCCGTGCACGCCGATCTCGGTCAGGGCCTTCTTCACCTTGTCAAAGACGCTGGGGCGAATAAGAGCTTCTATCTTCTTCATGACATATCCTCACAGGCTAGTAGTTGTAGCCACGCTCGTTGTGTTCGTTCAGATCCAGTCCGGAAATTTCCTCGTCTGCGGTGACTCTCAGGCCGACCAGGGCGTTGACTATTCCGAGAAGGATGCGGCTTACCACATAGACAAAGACCCAGGTGGCGACAACGGACACGGCCTGATAGCCGAACTGGGCCGGATTGCCAGCCAGAAGGCCGTCCACGTTGTTGAACTCTGCCCTTGCGAAGATGCCTGTGAGCAGTGCGCCAATGGTTCCGCCCACACCGTGTATGCCAACCACGTCCAGAGCATCGTCATAGCCAAAGCGCGTCTTCAGCATGATGCCGCCGTAGCAGCACATGCCACCGACAAAGCCCATGATGGCGGCAGCACCAAGGGAGACGAAACCTGCTGCAGGTGTGATGGCCACAAGGCCTGCCAGGGCACCGGAAGCTGCACCAAGGGAGGTGGGCTTGCCTGTGCGCAACCATTCCACCAGTATCCAGCCGCAGATACCGAAGGCAGTAGCAACGTGCGTGGTGGCAAAGGCATGGGCAGCAAGGCCGTTGGCTGCCAGGGCCGAGCCTGCGTTGAAGCCGAACCAGCCAAGCCACAGAAGGCCGCAGCCAATGAGGGTCATGGGCAGATTGTGGGGACCTTCGCTGGAAAGCCCGGAATCAAGCCTGGGGCCAAGGGCATGGGCGCAGGCCAGGGCAGCCGCTGCCGAAGCCATGTGCACAACTGCGCCGCCGGCAAAGTCTATGGCTCCCATCTTCGCCATCCAGCCGCCACCCCAGACCCAGTGGGCCATGGGCGCGTAGCAGAAGATGAGCCACAGGGCCGAGAAGAGCAGCATGCCCCGAAAGCGTATGCGCTCCGCGTAGGCGCCGGAAATGAGGGCCATGGTCAGACAGGCAAACATGCACTGGAACATGGCAAAGGTTTCATGGGGAAGGTTGCTTGCGGCCGGAGCTGTCGTGCCGGAAACGCCCTCAAAAAGGACAAAGGAGAAATCGCCAATAAGGCCGCCCTGATCCGGGCCAAAGGCCAGGCTGTAGCCCACAAAAAACCACAGGACAGTACCTACCGCCAGGCAGGCGTAGCTATGCATGCTGGTGGAGAGCACATTGCGCGAGCGCACAAGACCACCGTAGAAAAGGGCCAGGGCCGGAGTCATCATGAAAACCAGTCCGGCGCAGATAAGTATGAAGGCGTTGTCTACCGCGTTCATGGAACACTTCCTTATAACCTGAAATTCAAAATCCAAATGGCGATCCGGGGGAAGATCGCAAACCCGTACCTGCCCTTGCTTAAGCATAGAGTGTGCCAAAACGCGTCATTCTTTTTTGTTGATGCCAAAAGTAGCTGATATTTCAGGGAGGTAAAAAACTCACCCCTCTGCCGGCAGCTGTGGCACCAGGGATGCGTTCTTCCTATTTATCGCGCATAATCGACATTTTTGTGTTTTACTTACCTTTCAAGCCTACATATATCTACAGTTTCGTATCTTTTTCCTGGCTGTTTGCTCAAACAATTCTCTTTGCGCAGAGACACCCTTTCAAAAATCAACTTTTTTGTCGTTTTTCTCTCTGTCTTGAGCTTTTGAGGAGCGCTTTTCCCGGATCTGGCAAAAAGATCCTCGGCGTGGCATACTTTGCAGCACGCAAGCTCATTTAGGGAGGCGACACATGAGCACTCTGGACTGGTCCAAAAAACGCTGCATAGTCCTCGACATGGACGGCACTGTCTACCTTGGCAACAACCCCATACAGCCCGCAGTCGACGGTATTGTGCGCAACTGGGAGCGCTTCGACTTTCGTTTCTTGAGCAACAACACCTCGCACTCGCCCGTAAGCTATGTGAAAAAACTCAACGGCATGGGCATTGCGGCAAGGCTCGATCAGTTCCTGACTCCCACAGAGCCCCTGGTGCATCATCTAAGGCGCAGTAATATGACCCGCGCCTATATTGTGGGCAACGACGATTTCAAGGCCCATCTGCACGAGCTCATGCCTGAACTTGCCATGACTGCAGAAGACGCACAGTGCGTCATTTTGGCCTACGACACGGATCTTACCTACGAGAAGCTCTCTACATCCGCTCTTCTCTTGCAGGATACGAAAGTGCACTTCTTTGCCACCCACCCGGATCTTGTCTGCCCCTCGCCCGAGGGTCCCTTGCCTGACGTGGGAAGCTTTCTTGCCCTGTACAGGACTGCCACTGGCCGCAGCCCGGAAAAAATCTTCGGCAAGCCGGATCCGCGCATCCTGGAACCCGTGTTTGAAAAATACGATCTTTCGGAAGTGGTCATGTGCGGGGACAGGCTCTCCACAGACAAGGCCCTGGCGGAAAACGCAGGGATTGACTTCATCCTTGTCCTGAGCGGCGAGGCCACTGCCGAAGACGCGGCCAGGGAAAAGCGTGCCCCAACCCTCATGGTGGAGAATCTGGGCGTTGCCCTGCCCTAATTACCCGTCTTTGAACGGACTTCTCAAATCCCATGTTCAGGGCAGGGACTCACAGTCCCTTTGCATGGCAAGCACCTCCTCAAGGCGTCTTTGAGTTGCAGTGCCTGCAATGCACTCCCTTTTGGGAAAGCCCTTGTCGAATTCCAGCACACTGGCCTCTTCCATCTGGTAGATGGCGTCCTCGAAGTAGCAACCGGAAACACCCTTCAGGACATCAGGATACAGGGGGCAGGCGTGCAGGGCCGCAAAATACCTGTTTTCCGAGGTGCGGATGCCGAAAGATTCGGCCGGCACAAAGCTGGCTGCCTTGCGCATAATGTGCAAAAGATAGTGCTCCGAACATCCCGGCTCATAGACATTCCAGAATGCCTCCGCATGAGCTCCTCTGCCGCACAGTAGTCTGCGGGCCTTTCCAGCCGTATCTGCAATTCTGTCTGTTCCATGCTGTTTTCCCTCTCGGATTTTGTCTAAAAATAGGTGTTTACTGCCATCCTGAACTGTTCCAGAAAGAGTTTTCGGAAATACCGTATGTTATTCTGCTCATAGAAAAGAATCATGGCTTTCTTGTACTCTATTTCATCGACACTCCTGTAGGACAGGGGACAGTAGTTGGCCGCGATAAGGATGGCATTGCCAAGGATACGTGCGGTGCGCTTGTTGCCATCCTCGAAAGGCTGAATGCAGGAAAGCAAAAGCACAGCCAGCATGGCCCGTTCCAGGGGATGTTTTGTCCTGCGAAGCAATGTGACAAGGCCCTCCAGTGCCTCCTCTATCTGAACACGGTTTTCCGGGGGAGAATAGTTGCTGCCCACGATGCCGACTTTGCAGTTGCGTATGCCAGTGGCAATAGAGAGTCCCGCGGTCAACAGTCTGTGCAACTCAAGTATTTTGGCTATGCTGATTTCCCGAAAGTTCTCTGGGGCTTTCAGGACATGCTCCAGGGCCTTTTTGTGATTGAGCAGGATTTGCGTCTCTTCAGCTCTCTTTCCTGACGCCGGAACCTTCTCCTTCAAAAGATGCTCTGCCTCGAACACAGTGTAGGTGTTGCCTTCCATGCGAGACGATTTCCAGGAAAATTCTATCATGAACCGCTCAAGCTCCCTTAGCACAAGTCCTGGAGAAAGTTTGGCCCTCTTCTGAAGGTAGAATCTGTTCAGGGCGTCCAGTTCGGCAATGTCCTGGTCATCAAGAAGATGTTGCATCTCCTGGAACACGGAAAAATTGAAGCTTTGGCAGCGCAGCATCCTTTCATCCTGCCCCAGGGCAAAATAGGCGTCCACATCCATAGGAAAAGTCAGGGCAGACTGTATACCCAAGGCGTAGCGTGTTCCCCTGCCTGCTCCGCTTCGCTCTACAAGTCTGGCACAGACAAGAGCGCCAAGATCGCGCAAGAGCGTCACATTGCTCAACACAAAACCTTCCCTGGCAAGATGCTGGGCAATCTCGTTGCGCGTTGCAGAGCCAGCCTTTTGCAAAAAGGCAAGAATGTAGTCCTGACGCTTGCTCGTCATGGCCTTCTCCTGTTTTTCGTATCATTTTGTTGTTTTTTCGTATCACTTTTGATACGAAAACAGCAAGAAGGCTTTGCGCAAGGTTGCCGATCTTCCCAGAACGAACATCTTTCTTCTGTCACTCGAACCATCATCCATCAACTGCCAACTCTCAGGGAGGTTCTGCCATGCCAAGAGGAAGAAACTGGGTTTGGGTCCGTGTAGACCCGAAAATCAAGGCCGCCAAGGACAAGGTCAAGAACAAGCGCCATATCCGGCTGCGTATCGATTTGCTGTGTGGATTCGGCCAGGACTTCGAGGGAATCTATCGTGATATTGATGTCCTCTCCTCGGCAACGCTGGGAGAGCTGCACGATGCCATCTTTGAACTCTTTGATCGATACGACGGCCACGCCTGGAAATTCTCCTTCGACACGGACGATCCCTACTCGCGCGAAGGCAGGCACTACGTACCCCGCTTCCTCCTGGAGGATATGCCCGGCGAAGGGTATGCTGCCGAGGAGACTACCCTGGACAGCCTGAATCTCAAGGACGGTGCAACCTTCGTCTATCTCTTTGACTTTGGCGACGACTGGGTCCACGAAATCACGGTTCTCTCAAGCTCGGAGGCAAGCCCAAGGGCCAGAAAACTCTGGAAGCTTGTAAAAAAACAGGGAAAGAGCCCTGACCAGTATCCCGAGGACGAGGAAGACTACGACGACGAATAATCGGAAGACAACTGTCAGGCAGGATCAACGTTTCCTGGTGTATCCCGTCTGACAGAAAGCTGGGCAGAAACACAAATCGTGTCTACAAAGGATCACGAATGGGATTCGTCTCATAGGAGCTCCTGTCGAGAGAACGCAACCCATTGCGCAATCTCGGCAGGGGTTTCTCTTTGCGCCATAGTGGCTAATTGGGAGCAGCACACCTGCGCGCCTCACTCCCGCATTTCAGATATCAAGAGCCGGCCTCCCTTTCGGGAAGCCGGCTCTTTCAATATCATCCTGTCACAAGAGACAGGAAAGTTTCAGGCCTTTTGCCTACTTCGGCAGAATGGTCTCGGCCATCAGTTCGGAGAGGTGGGTCACCTTGACGCCGGCGTTGGCCTTCTCCACATGACCGCGGATCTGCAACACGCAGCCGGGGCAGTCCATGACCACGCGCTCTGCCTTGGTGTCCACAATGTTCTTGACCTTCCTGGAAATGATCTCTGCGGAGATTTCCGGGAACTTCACGGAATAGGTACCGCCAAAGCCGCAGCACACTTCTTCCTCGTTGCAGGGCACGTAGTCCGCAGCGCTGCCGATGAGCTCGCGGGACTTGCCGGCAGCCTTCATGGCGCGGCACTGGTGGCAGGAGCCGTGGAAGGTCACCTTCTCGTGGGTGTTGGTGAAATCCTCGGGCTTCAGATCAAGCACGTCACGGCAGAAGGTGCTGAGGTCCGTAATCTTGTTCACGAAGCGATCGAGCACGCCTGCGCTGATGTCGCTGTCGTTGGCAAGATAGGTGGGGTACTGGAACTTCAGGGTAGAACCGCAGCTTGCGCACAGGGTGATGATGTAGTCGTAGTTGCCGTCCACAAAGGCGCGGACGTTCTGACGGGCCACATCCTGCACGCCCTTGCGCTGGCCCATCATGCCGAGGGGCAGGCCGCAGCAGGTCTGATCCATGGGGAAGTCCACTGCCACATTGCGGGAGGCAAGGACCTTCACTGCGGCAATGAGCTGCTCGGGATAGATGAAGTCCTGGGCGCAGCCGGCGAAGATGGCCACGCGGGCAACGGGGTTGCTCACCTTGGGGGCGATGTTGGGCCACAGGTCGCGGAAGGACTTTTCGGCAATGGCCGGCAGTGCCCTGAAGTCATGTCTCTTCATGAACATCATGGGCAGATGGCGCTGGAACTGTGTACCACCGGTGACAGGCTTCTGGGCCTTGCTGGCAAAACGCAGCAGGGAGTGGAAGAGCTTGCGGTTGGTCATGACCATCTTCATGAGGGAGCCCATCATGTCGCCGTTGCCGTCGTCCACGAGGCGGTTGCGCACTTCGCGGATGAGTTTGGGCAGGTTGATGCCGCCGGCGCAGACGTTGTGACAGGCTTCGCAGCCCACGCAGTTCTGGCACAGGTACTTTGCCTTGTCCTCGCCGTGGTAGAGGTAGGTGAGGATGAGGCCGATGGCACCCATGTAGATGTAGCCCATCTTGTGGCCGCCGATGAGGGTGAAGACGGGGCACACGTTGGTGCAGGCGCCGCAGCGCACGCAGCGGAACACTTCCTTGAAGACCGGATCCTTCACATACTTTGTACGGCCGTTGTCAAGGAAGACGATGTGCATGCTCTTCTGGCCCTCGGGGGAGCCGAGCCATTTGGTGGGACCGGCAACCCAGGACACGTAGGAGGTGATGCGCTGGGCCGTGGCGTTGCGGGGCAGGATCTGCAGAGCGATCATGGCCTCGTCGATGGTGGGTGTCAGCTTGTCCAGGCCAACCAGCACGGTGTGCACGCGGGGCATGGTCTCAACCATGCGGGCATTGCCCTCGTTGGTGACTGTGGTGATGGCGCCGCACTCTGCAATGGCAAAGTTGCAGCCGGAAATACCCATGTCACCGGCAATGAACTTGCGGCGCAGCTGCACGCGGGCCACCTTCACAAGGCGGTCGATGTCGGGCTCCTGCTTTACCTGGGTCACCTTGGAGAAATCCTCGGCGATCTGGTAGCGGCTTAAGTGAATGGCGGGCATGACCATATGAGAGGGAGTCTCGTGGCGCAGCTGAATGATCCATTCGCCAAGGTCCGTCTCGTCCACGATGTAGCCGTCAGCTTCCAGCTTGTGGTTGAGCTGGGTTTCCTCGCTCGTCATGGACTTGGATTTGATGATGCGCTTGACGCCTTCGCGCTTGGCAATATCAGAGATGATCTGGTTGGCTTCTTCGGCTGTGTTGGCACGGTACACATGGGCGCCGCGCTTTTCGGCCTCGGCCTTGAACTGCAGATAGAGCTCTTCCATGTGGGCAGCGGCCTTGTCCTTGAAGTCGCCCACAGCCCTGATAAGGCCCTTTTCGTCCACATCGCGCATCACGTTCGCGCGATTGGTACGGTAGTTCACAGCATAGTTGCCAAGAGTCTTGCGAAGCTGCTCGTCGTTGAGAGCCTCGTCGATCTCTTTATGGTAGGCGCTGTAGCTCTTGGGTGCTGTCTGCATTATTTAGTCCTCCAGGAGAAGAATGTGCAAGGCAAGGGGGCCATGGACGCCGACAGCACCGACGCATTCGATGTCGGCAGTACGGCTGGGGCCGGTGATGAGGGTGGTGAAGGACGCGCCCTGACCAATGGCTTCACGCATGATGTGGGCCACGGAAGGCAGGTCGGGATAGATGGCCGATTTCTTCAGCGTGAGCACGCTGATTTCGCTGATCATGCCGGCCAGACGCACATTCTCGTCCGTGGTGGGGCAAAGACAGGTGCCGCGGGCTGCCACGCCGGCCACGGCCTCGTTGAGGCCAAGGTCGATACCGGCAGCGTATTTGCGGACGTTGTCGCGCAGACAGAGGATACCCTTCTCCTGGCAAAGCTTGTCGAGCTCGGCAAAGGCCTCGTCATCGAGAGAAGGTGCAGCGATCACTCTCTGCACGCGGGTGGGAACGCGGTTGGGGCCGAGGGGGCCCTTTTCGG
>ULWB01054234.1_pt1 | contig 13318 bp, 11 predicted proteins | sample 1959891 | NCBI WGS metagenome assembly ULWB01 (sample SAMEA4835799, study PRJEB28245) | human gut metagenome | biome: gut microbiome; material: fecal sample | place: Denmark | collected 2008 | reverse complement strand
TATGAAATTTTTATAATTGCGTTCTTTATCGGATTATATCATAATAGAACAAAACCTTTGGTAGAAGATAGAGATAAAAAGAAAGTTTTTGGTCAAGCAATTCAATATTGGGGAAATATCGAGAATAGGATTGGTAGAACATCTTATGGGAATTTACGTCGATATATTTTTGCGGCATTGATAGCTAAGACTGATATAGACTTTATAGCATTAGATAAGGGTGAAATTACATTGAGAGCTGCTGTTGATAAATTGATGGAAAAGATGGAAGAGTATGCTAACTATGGATTTGACTACATTGAAGACAAGTTATGCAACGATCCAAACTATTATTTTAGAGATACAGCATTTTTGACAGAGATAACTAATATGCTTAAGAAGCCTCAAACAACAGAAGATAAAAATGATTTTGATGATGATGTACCTGAATCTCTTGATTAAAGAACAGATTATTTATATTAAAAGTTAAGACTAATAATTTGCATAATAATATTATCAAATAAAAATTTTATGCTATATAAACTGCGACAAGAGTTATTACTTATAAGATTATAACTCTTGTCGTTATAATATGATGGTGTAATATCCATGAAGAAACATATATTAACGTGAGTTCGACGAATTCAAAACAATGCAAGCTGTGTGTCAATAGTTCTTGTAACATTGATACACGGCTTCTTCGGAAAACAGCAATATGCTGCAATAGCACTCAATAGGTTGACAATAAAATTATCAAAGGTTCTATGCCTTGAATGTTCCACTTGTGCTATATTTTTGAGTTCGTCATTCACGGTTTCGATAATGGCTCTTTCCTAAGGAGTAGTTTATCTGAATGTGACATCAGTGCTCCCTTCATATTGCTTTTCAACTTGGTTATAAGTTGTATTCCGTCCACGAACAATCTCTTAAAAAGATTCTTGCTGATATATCCTTTATCACCGACAAGTTTTCCATAGATGAATTTCACAAAGGCTTTGTATTCAAGGGGTTTACGGTCATCCACATCACCCGGAGTAATCCTGAAATTCAAGAGCTCTCCACGTTCGTTGCATATCAGATGAAGTTTGAATCCGAAGAACCATCCCATGGAGCATTTACATCTTTTAGCTATTTTCTTAAATGTCTCATGAATATGGATTCTCTGGTTTTTACATACCCGCAAAGGAGTGGAGTCAACGAAACTGATACCTGTGCATTACCTAAAATACTTTATTGATTAACAAAGTAAATGGAATGACTACCTCTTTTCTCTGTTCTACAAATCGGTTATAGGAGACAACTTTTGGAAAGAGATGGCGCATATGCCGGCAGACCTTTTCCAAATAGAAATGTATCAGATAATGGTAGCCCGAGGCATAAAAAAGTATCATTATGAGCATGATTTCTGCCTTTGACATGGTTGAGGCACGGTGATATGAGCGTTTCATGACAGGTTTTAGCGTATATTTTGACATCATTACATCAAAAAACTTGCAAAAGCCATCTGTCATACAAAATAATACTACAACATTTCTCTTGGTGATTATAGGGAATTATTGTTTGTATCTCTTTGATTTTCAGTGCTATAAAGACACAATAACTGTAGCTAATTACCAGATTTGCGGAAACTTATAATTTGTTGAATTCACTTTGTATTGTGGTGTTCGCAGGATTAAATATTGTTGATATAAAATCATCAAAGATGCAGTTTGACATCAAATCCTATCTGAACGGGATATCCGCGTTGTGCGAAACAATTTCTTGTTCCGGTGGCAGAACTATCTATGGCGAACGTATTATATCTGGTGTTTGTTATATTTTTTCCCCATATTGTTATGGTGGCAGGACCTATTTCTCCTTCAATGCGTGCGCCAATGAGGGTATAGAACGGTTGTGAATAACTGTTTGCTTCGTCCCAGTATATTTTTCCTTGGGCAGAGATATTGGCTCCGAATGTTAGCGATTCGAGTTTGCTTCCGGAAAAATCAAGTCTGTAGGCAACATCAGCACCGATCGTATGCATTGGTATATACGGTACCTTCTTATTCTTATAATCATACAGCACATTCTTACCATCCACCTTTATGCTGTCTTTGTATTCTTTGAATACTGCATGGGTGAAACCATAGTTTACATTCCATGAAAGATGATTGTTAAATGCTTTTCCTCTTAAAGATGCTTCAATGCCGTAGCTCTGACTCTTTCCTGCATTAACCATCATTCTTCCAAAGCCATAGTTGCCAGCCATGACGGAAAGTTGCTGATTGTTTACTTGCATAAGATATGCGGAAATATCGAAACTTATAGCGTTATTGGGAAGATTTATGTGTGCGCCTATTTCATAGTTCCAGCTCGTTTCCGGTTTATATGCTATGGTTTTGTCGATATTCTCGTAGTCTTCTTTTGAATGAGGAACATTGTAATCTCCTTTCATTGCGTTCGACTGGTTGTTCATCAGTTCTGTCTGCAGAATGTCCGAGAACATCTGGATATTATATCCGCCGGCGCGGTATCCTTTGCTTACAGATGCATATACATTGCTGTTATTCTGATCCAGTTGGTATGTCAGTCCGAATTTAGGAAGCAGCTGGCTGAAGTTATCTTTTGCACCGTTGTTGAGATGTGACGACAGGGTGTATGTGGCTTCTGTTCCCATCACATTAGCTGCCATTGTCATCAATGCTTTCGTATCATAATTTATTTTGGTAAGACTGAAATCATAGCGAAATCCAATTGTCGCATTGAGTCGTTCTGTTATATTTATATTTGATTCATGGAACAGACCAAGATTGAAGTGTGGTGTGTGGAACTCTCCTGGTACAGTCATAGCCATATTTAATGAAACACCACCAGACTTATCAACCACATTTTTCGCCATATCCATAGCCATATTTTCCGGCATACCACCTTCTATCATTTTCTGTGCAATAGAGCCGACGATAGCATTGTACATAACATTCTGTACTTTGTCAGAGATTGGTTTGGTCATACCTTCACCGAAAAATACAGGGGCTTTTGTTTTAAGCCACATATATGAACCGAACAGTCCGAACGTCCATTTCCATCTTTTATCGTTCTTGCTTTTGAAAGTTATCTCTTCGGTTATTGCGTTCTGAAATTGCTGTTGTGTCAGGTGCATATAGTCAGTCGGCATATAGTCTTGATCCATCAACATATAATCTTTCAGATACTGGTATGATGTGGTAGAATTGAAATAAAAATTATCTTCTTTTAATTTAATTGTCAGTCCAGTATTGAATATGTTTCTCCTGTAATTGTTTTGATAGTTGGATGCTGGAGCGGCAGTCGTTCCGCTATTTACATCATAAAGTCCGTATGCAAACCCGTTTTGTTTGACATATTGATAGTCTGCTACAAAATCGAATGCGAACTTTCTCTCTGAATCATATACCAATCTGGCTTTTCCTCCGGCTTCATTCATCTTGTCGGCACGTTCTCCTGTGGTGCTGTTATGAAGAAAACCATTGCGTCCGTTATAGAACCCTGCGACAGAAAAGGCTAACCTGTCGTTTATTTTATTGTAGTGTGCGATTTCTATCGTGCGAAGAAAATGAGAACCGATACTTAGTTTTACATCCGTTCCATTATATGATAGAGGATTCGGAGTGTATAGCCTTATAAGACCACCTTCGGTATTCTGGCCATATAATGTACCTTGAGGACCGCGTAATACGTCTATACGCTCAAGCTGATATGTGTAAAAATTCAGTGCGCTTTTGTTTATTATCGGCATACCATCAACATACAACCCGATGGCCGGACTGTTTATTCTTGAACCAATACCTCTGACATATATAGAAGAGGTAAGACGTGATCCATAATCAGGCATTGAAAGAGACGGAGCGTATGTCGACAGATCACTGAGGCTGTTTACTTTTAATGCGTTTATTTCATTTCCGGAGAATGAAGAAGAACTGAGCGCCTGCATTCTTAAGCGATAGTTCTCTTTAGGCTGTGAAACGACTATTATTTCATCAATGTCGAAAATACGTGATGTATCAAGCACCTCCGGACTTTCTTTGATATCAAATGATATTTTTGCATTCAACTGAATGTTTGTAATACAGCAAAATGATAGTACAGCGAGTATCTTTATATTCATCGGTCTCATTATTTGAGTGCAAAGTTATGCCATTAGTCGCACATCTGCAATCCTTATTTATTATGATATACTCATTCGTTCATAGTTCCGCAATACGGACATTTCCCTTTTTTATGTAGCGCGGCTCCGCAGTTGCCACAAATATAATATCGGCTACTGTATTTAAAGTATCGGTATAATGCAAATATTGCGTAAATCAGGAACAATAAATAGCCAACATAATATAGTGTTGTTATACTGAATATGATATAGTTTATGGCGCAGATGCCTATAAGTCCGCTTAAATAGTGAGTGGCTTCTCCAAATGACAGTTTGTGGAATATTTCGTCAACAGCAGCTAATGCCACTATAATGATGGACCATACCGCGCATAGAAATACGGAAAGTGCCGGTGGTTGTACAAATGGATTTAGACTTGGATGGAAATAAAAGTGTTTCCACATGTCTGGAGCAAACATCTGTATGCTGGAATAAAATGTTGCAGAGAATGCAACAATCAAAGCTAAGAGGGTGGGATAGAATGATGGAATATCATTGAAATGAACGACTTTGGCTTTTATCTTGAATATTATGTGGAATATATAACTTGCTCCTATTATGCTTATTATAACGAGAAAAATAAGTAGGTGTGTATCAGAGAACGTTGATATGAACTGTGAGATCGGATCATCAGGGACTACATTGGAAAGAAGATTGTTTTCGCTTATCCATCCAAAAGTAAACTGATCACGTGCAACCTGAATCCAAACAGAGTCAGGCTTATTGTACTGTATCGTTTTGGTATCTACTACAACAATATTGTCATGTCTGTGTATGATAATTGTATCGTTCTTCTCTGTCATGCTGGAAGAAGGACGTTGTTTGTATAATACGATAGAATCGGACTTGACAACAAAATTATAGTTCCGGGAATAGTGATGTATTTTTGAGAATGATATGGAATCCAGCTGTTTTTCACTATATGTTTTTGCCGTCCCATGTATCTTTGTCTTGTTGTGATAGCATCCAGACAAAACAAGACATAACAAAAGTATTGTTATATATGTAAATTTATTTCTCAGCATAGATTCTCATTTGACAATTTAAACAGTCGAACTTCAGGCGGAATTTTCTATTGTCCTTAAGAACAAGATACAGCGGCTCTTGCCATGGAGCTTTCCTGCCTTGCTTGGTACAATATCCCATTTCGTATCTGATGCAATAACGACATGTCATTATTTGTGTTTCACTATCTCTGTTAGGCTTTGTTGTTTCGAATGCGTCCGGTGCATCCTTAGGCCCTATTTCATCATATAATTGACGTGCAAGTTTGTTTGCTACATTTGCAATGTTGATTTCTTCTGCAGAATTATTAGTATCGATCTTATTCGGTAATATATACCCCAAAGACTCGTTGTCACCTGAATGTTCGAACTGAAATTGATGTGAGAACTTTTCCAATGTATCTCTCCTCAATCCAGCCAGGATACTGGATGGTATGAATCTTGTCTCACTTTCGGGTGATATTGTTATTTCGTCCGCTTCATACAGTGTGTTCCCTAGCTTGCCAAGTTGTAGCTTCATATTTTCTTCCTGCGACTTTTTCGCAGTTTCCGAGCTATAACTTATTTTTTCTGTAGCTGTATGTCCGGCATCATCTTTTATGGTGAGCTCAACATAATCTTGTGATGCTGACAGGAACATCTTTACTCCTATTTTTCTTTTTGCCGTGGTTGCAGACATTTTATTTTCGAACAACTGATCGTTATTACGGTATAAAGCCATGTGTGGTTTTAAATTTTCCGGCATCTTCAAAGGGAACAATCTATTATTCACGACTTTGTTTACACGGAATCCCTCAAGCTGTTGGTTTTCATTAATAAAACAAAGTCCATCCCCGTTGCTGAATGCTTTTGTGCCTGACACGCTGAACGAGTTGTGCCATATTTCTTTGACACTACCTACAAATTCGCCAATAGCTTTCGGTGTATTTACCGATGCCAAGCCGGGCTTTCGTCCGTAAAGAAAATAATCAGTGAAACCTCGATTGAATGTTTTGCTCAAATCCGGTTTGAATGAATATGTAGTCTTACCGTTAGAAGCCCTTTTGTATTTATCCGGATATGATGCGATTATACGGTTCAGTTCCTGACTGTACGCTGCAACAACATTCTTTACATAGCTTACATTTTTCAACCGTCCTTCTATTTTCAGTGATGTTGCTCCTGCTTCAAGCAGATCTTTCAGACTGTGTATTCTGCACATGTCTTTAAGCGACAGCATGTATTTATCTTTCTGTATGATGTTATCCGAACCGTCTTTAAGGTCGAATTTCAACCTGCAGAATTGTGCACAGTTGCCCCTGTTGGCGCTACGGTGAAAGCAATATTCCGACGCATAGCACGCTCCGGAGTAGCTTACGCAAAGAGCACCGTGAACGAACACTTCCAGTTCGATATCAGGTACGGCTTTATGAATTGCGTTGATTTCTTTCAAAGAAAGTTCTCTTGCAAGTACCGCCCTTTTAAAGCCGGCTTGTTTTAACCATTTTATCTTATCAATATTCCTGTTGTCGGTTTGAGTGCTGGCATGTAATGTAATCTTGCTTTTGATATTATTGCATATTTTCAATATCGCCATATCCTGCACTAGTATCGCATCCACACCGATATCGTTCAGTTTTCTTATCAGATTTTCAACCTGTATAATCTCATCATCATATATAATGGTGTTAATCGTTACATAGACCTTTGCATTATATTGATGTGCGTATTGGCATAATTGTTCAATATCTTCAACAGAGTTACCTGCAGCAACCCGTGCGCCGAAATTGCTTGCTCCAATATATACAGCGTCTGCGCCATGATCAATAGCGGCAATTCCACATTCAAGATTTTTTGCAGGCGCCAACAGCTCTATTTCTCTTATCATTTATTTAATCTTGTTTATATCGTATGGGGTTTCCTGATATATGTAATAATTAATCCAATTGCTGAACAGCAAGTTTGCATGAGCTCGCCATGTTACCAAAGGTGCATTCTCCGGATTATCATCTCTGTAATAGTTCAACGGCATATCAACATCATCGCGTTTGCCCAAATCTCGTTTATATTCCATATCTAAGGTGTTCGGAGCATATTCGAAATGGCCTGTTATGAAGAACTCACGACCCTTACGTGCCATAACAATACTTACTCCGCTTTCTTCTGATTCAGCGAGAAGAGTCAGCTCTTTGTTGGCAATGATATCTTCTCGTCTTATTTCCGTATGTCTGCTGTGAGGCATATAGAACAAGTCGTCAAAGCCGCGGAATATCGGCAGTTTAAGATCAAGTGGATGTTGTTTGAACACACCGAACATTTTTTTCTTCAGCGGATACTTCGGAATGCCATAATGATAATAAAGTCCGGCTTGTGCCGCCCAGCATATATATATGGTACTTGTAACGTGTGTGCGTGCCCACGAAAATATTTTTGTGATTTCGTCCCAGTAAGAAACATCCTCATATTTCATCTGTTCTATTGGAGCACCCGTTATTATCATGCCGTCAAATTTTTCTTTTTCAAGCACATCAAAATCTTTATAGAACATCATCATATGTTCTATTGGAGTATTTTTCGGAGTGTGACTTTTAAGCTTCATGAAAAAAATCTCCATTTGCAATGGTGTGTTTGACAGAAGCCTTATTAGATCCGTTTCTGTTGTTATTTTGAGGGGCATTAAATTCAATATGATTATTCGTAGTGGACGTATATCCTGTGTTGTTGCCCGAGAGCTGTCCATTACGAAAATATTCTCTTTTTTGAGAATTTCTATTGCAGGAAGTTTATCTGGTAATTTTAGAGGCATTGTCTGACATTTTATAATAATTGTTGCAAAGATACAGAATAAAAATGAAAAGAGCCATTACTTTGGTTGTACATATGGTGATATTTTATCATTATAAAAATGAATATATTATGCTATTATATTTGTGGTGTAAGTTTTATAGGAGACAGCAGAATTTAAGTCGATAATGCAGTATTATCAACTTAAACTTTGCTATTATTATGGATATGACAATATTTTCTTTCGGATAATTATATTCTATCAGAAAGGAAGTCCTACGGCAAAATGTAAAGAAAAGTCGCGTTTGAAGTTCGGAGATATTATCGGATAGTGTTCTTCGGTGGTTGTATAGGCAGGATTAATAGCCTTCACACCCATATCAAGTCTTAATATGAAATAATCCAGATTCAATCTTATTCCGAGTCCGTATGATACAGCTATTTGTTTGTAGAATTCATCAAATTTGAACTGTCCGCCAGGTTGATCGGCGTAAGAACGTAATGTCCATATATTACCAGCATCTATAAAGAAAGCTCCATTGAACTTCCAAAATAATGCAGTACGATACTCCAGATTGAAATCAAGTTTCATATCACCGGTCTGATTGATAAAATCTATGCGTCCGTCGGTTCCCTTGAATTTACCGGGACCGAGTTCTCTGACATTCCATCCTCTTACAGAATTGGCACCACCTGAGAAATATCTCTTCTCAAAAGGAAGAATTTTACTGTTGCCATACGGATAAGCTATACCAAATCCAAAATGCAGTGCAAGTGAGTTGCGCCAATCAAACGTGAAAAGCCTTGTATAGTCGAAGTCAGCTTTCACATATTGTGCAAATGCAATATTGAATAATGTATATTGTCCCTGACTGTTTTTGTCGAACTTTGACACACCGGATAACAGGGTCAGAATATTTCCGGATGTTTCGATGTTTGCCTTTATTGCATGCACTCCATTATTGTAAGTCATCCCGAATCCCATTTTCATAATAAAGAGATCTTCATAGTTGTATCTCAGAATGGCATTACGGTTGGAATCATCGTCAAGATAATCCTCCTTGAATTTTTCTGAAATCCAAGGCATATATACATAATTTAGGTCTATGAGGTCAAAGCGATATGTTGAGTTTTGTTTCGGTGCGTTCCAAAGATATTTCCATGCAGCCGTAAAGACTCTACGATGGAATTCAGGACGGTTCTGCAGATTATAACTCACAGTGAGTTCTGAATGAGCATTGCTGTTACGCCTAAAGTTTTCTGAAAGAAATGGAGCAATAAACCTCGGAAACATGAGACGCCCTTCTATATTATACTCTTCATAGTCTTCAGCCTGGTATCCTTCCAGACCTGTAATGGCTTCAAATGCCGCACGCAGCTGTATACTCAGCATCTCACTACCATGAAACAGATTGCGGTTCTCATAAGTAAGCGAAGCTGCAGCTCCAAGATCACCGGCAGTATTTGTCCCTTCCGGTTGGAAGGATATAGTATTCGGCTTGTTTGTGCTCAACTGTATATTGCAATTGAGCAATGATGTATCTGGAAGTTCCTCAAAGCGAATGTTTGTATATTTAACGGCTTGTAGCCTTGCAAAGTTATTGTATGTTGTCTGTAAATCGTGCTCGCAGAAGGGAGCTCCTTCCTTTATTGCCAGATTATCGCTAAGTACGCTGCGTCTTAATTTTATCTTGTCACCGTCGGCACTGGTGAAATTTACTTTGTTTATATAATATCGGTTATGGTCTTTCTCCGGACTTTTGCTGTTGGCCCGGAATTTCATCAGCTTAAGATTGACGTCTATAGAATCATTTGTTCTGGTCGAGTCTGCCTCATAGATTATGTAGTCTTTGTTGAATTTATAATATCCGCTGTCTGACAATATGTTTGTGATTCTTTTGCGTTCATTCTCAAGATTATTAATGGAGAATATCATACCTTTCTTCAGCCCCCGATTATTTTCATTTTTCATATCGAGTATCTGAGCAATATTCTTGTCATAAATATCATACTCGATATTACCGATAAAATAGGGCTTTCCTGTATGTAGTGTATAGATAACTTTTATTTTCTTATCATTTGCTATTGTTTTCAGCGACACGTCTGCATGCAGATATCCCATGTTCTGCATTACTGTGCCCAGATTCTTACGTGACATTTCTGCCTTTAAAGTATCAAATAAGACCGGCTCTTCACCAAGTCTTTTAAGTATTCGGTTTATCCATTTAGTAGAATCACGCCCAGACAGATTGTAAGTTCCAAGAGGAACGGCAAACAGTGAAAACCATTTTGTATTAGCCTTTTGATTTATGTATTGTTCCATTTGGGAAGTGTTGACATTCTTATTGTCAGTTTCTATTTTGACATCAGTTAGAAGATACTTGCCATCAGGAACGAACTTTGTCGTAGAACAAGATGTACATATGAATATAATGACTGCACAAATAACAAGCAGAATATCCATATGGTGATGTATGCGTAGATTTGATATGTGTTTAATTATATTCAATATGCTTTAATTTACCTGCAAAGATACGAAATAATTGATTAATATTATTATCTTTGCATTAAGATATAATTGAATCAGGAGCTTTATAGTCAATATACAAAATATATGAAAATCAACATTGATTGAGTATGACTCCGGGGAATGTCTGTTAAAAAACAATGATAAGTAAAGCCAAAATAAAATATATAAAATCGCTTGAACTCAAGAAAAACCGCAACAACGAGAATGTTTTTGTTGCAGAAGGTCCCAAAGTAGTGGGTGAGTTGCTTGCCTGTATGCAAGCCAGAATAATTGTTGCGACAACCGGATGGCTTAAAGGCAACACAGAGTGTTATGATGAATATAAGAGCGAGATTATTGAGGTAGATGAGGAAGAGCTTCGTAAGGTTAGCTTCCTTCAACATCCACAGCAGGTTTTGGCTGTATTTCCGAAGAGAGAAAATGCTGTAAATATGGCGGAAACAGGCAATGAACTGATTCTGGCCTTGGATGATGTACAGGATCCTGGAAATCTTGGTACAATAATACGCATTGCGGACTGGTTCGGTATAACAAAGATTGTATGTAGCGCTGGGACTGTCGATGTATATAATCCAAAAGTGGTACAGGCGACAATGGGGAGCATATCAAGAGTGAGCGTGTTCTATACTGACTTGGTCGAATTTATTGAAAAGCTTCCGTCAAGTATGCCTGTCTATGGAACATTTCTTGATGGAGCCAACATATATAAGCAAGAACTTTCCGAATACGGACTCATTGTTATGGGAAACGAAGGTAACGGCATCTCACAGAAACTTAAAGAAAAGATAAAAAACAGACTGCTTATACCAAATTTTCCACCAGGCAGAGCCACCACAGACAGCCTTAACGTTGCAGTAGCAACAGCAATAATATGTTCTGAATTCAGAAGAAAAACAAATAATATCCAGCTATGATAGAGAAAAATTTATATAAAGATCGCAGCTATTCAAGTTGTATACATTCCGCTTATGAGCTGATGTTTACCAATTTTGCAACAATATTCCGTAAAACATGGTTAGCCGCTCTTGTTTATTCTGCGGTTGTGTGTTTGTCTGTATTATTTAATTCATTCTCATGGATGCAGTTACTGCTGGCAGTGCCGGTGATATTCGGCTTGAGTTGGCTGGGAGCATCAGTAGTGTCTATGTTGAATGACAAGCCGTTTAAACATAATTATATATATTGTTTACAGGCTGTTTTATCATTGGCTATAATAGTAATTTTGTTTTCTGTGATAATAATTATGTGCGGTACTGTTATATTGTTATCGTTAGGAAACAAGTCACCTGAGCATTTTAACAGCCTGTACTTAGCTTCATTGGCATTTATCACATTACTTTTTATTATCGCAGCTATTCCATTGAGTTATTCAATAATGAAGTATCTTGTTGAATCAAACGACAGAATATGGTCTGTTTTGGGAAAAGCTTATCGTAAAGGATGGCGCTATTGGGGATTCATAACATTAGTCTTTATATTATGTATCATAATAATAGCAGTACTTTATGCCGTGATTGGTTCGCCGCGCCTTGTGATATATCTTGCAAATCAGAATAACACTTATGGTCTGACATTTGGCGACCCCAATGGGCTTCCAAAGTATTTCGATACATTGAATTATATTGTAAGTACTGTAATTACGTTCTTATCCTGCTATATCAATTTATGGGTGTTTTTCGTATTATATTATGTATACGGACGTATTGAAACCAGAATAAAAACCAAACAGAAAACCATTGATCTGAATGAAACAACAAAGACTCCTATTTATAGACCGTGACGGGACTTTGATAGAGGAACCCGCCGATGAACAGATTGATTCTTTTGAAAAGCTTAGATTTGTAAAGGGGGTGCTTAAGAATCTTTCTTTTATTAGCGACAAGCTCGATTTCCGGCTTGTTATGGTGACTAATCAAGACGGACTGGGCACAGATTCCTTTCCTGAAGACACATTTTGGCCGGTACATAAATTCATGTTACGAACTCTGGAGGATGAGGGGATTGTCTTTGATGAGCAACTTATCGACAGGCACTTCCCTGAAGATAATTCCCCGATGCGTAAACCCGGGACCGGAATGTTGACAAAATATATAGATAATCCCGAGTATGATTTAGCCAACAGTTATGTTATTGGAGATCGCGATACGGATAGACAGTTGGCCGATAATTTGGGATGTAGGGCTTTCATTCTTGGTCAGGACGGTATCACATGGGACAAAATAGCGGAAATATTGTTCGCCGGAGAAAGGGTCGCCGAATATAAACGTAAGACGAATGAGACCGATATATATGTGAAATTGAATATCGATGGAACCGGAAAGTGTGACATCTCAACCGGTTTAGGATTCTTTGACCATATGCTTGAGCAGATCGGACGACATGGAATGATGGATTTGACGGTGCATACTAACGGTGACCTGAACGTGGATGAGCACCACACGATTGAAGATACGGCGATTGCAATAGGGGAATGTCTGTTAAGAGCGCTTGGCGACAAACGCGGCATAGAGCGGTATGGTTATTGTCTGCCTATGGACGATTGTCTGTGTCTTGTTGCAATAGATTTCGGAGGACGTCCGTGGATTAACTGGCATGTCGACTTCCATCGTGAGAAAATAGGTGATGTTCCCACTGAGATGTTTTTCCATTTCTTTAAGAGTCTGAGTGATGCAGCAAGAATGAACATTGATGTCAGGGCAGAAGGCACTAATGAACATCATAAAATAGAAGGTGTGTTCAAAGCTTTGGCAAGAGCCATAAAAATGGCTGTGCGGCGTGATATCTTTCATTATGAGCTTCCAAGCACAAAGGGTATGTTATAGATAAATAATATGATTTTGATCATTAGTGTCCCGTTAAAATGGGACGAGTTAAACAATT
>ULWB01058512.1_pt1 | contig 13356 bp, 16 predicted proteins | sample 1959891 | NCBI WGS metagenome assembly ULWB01 (sample SAMEA4835799, study PRJEB28245) | human gut metagenome | biome: gut microbiome; material: fecal sample | place: Denmark | collected 2008 | reverse complement strand
TTGTATATGATAGTATTTTTTTGCCTAAAAAAATACGATTAGGTCTTTTACCTAATCGTATTTTCCATCTACGTATGAGATATCGCATGAATCATCAAATGGACAGTACTGTTTGCGATTTCATCTATATTCTCTGCTGCTATGATATGGCTGTATTCACTTATATTTGACAATAACTCCTTCTTGTCTGCAAATACATGGTAATTTGCAAACCCTTCTGATTCTGCATATGCTGTTAAAGCAGATCCTACAGTATCACTGGGAGCAAAGATAGCTGCATTTTTCAACACACATACCTCCAGTTGTTATTTTTAGGACACTTTTAAGGCTTTCTATATGAAATTCTTACCTGATTCACTGCCGTCCTAACTATAGCATGATCACCATACCTGGTCAATGTAGATGTTATTTCAATCAAAATCAATGACTAAAGCATTATCGGGTATATGTATTTCATGCGGGTATTCCTGTAAACGGTACCCAATAACGCCGCATTTCAATTCATGATTCCAAAATAAGAAGGACTTCTCCGACTTACCCATAATTTCCAACACGTGTGATCCATCCAATACTTCTTTTCGCTTCTGCGGGCTCAGCATTTCCCATACGGTATTGACTGCCACCATAGTTTTAAACTCCTTTTTCTTTTACTATGACATTACTATAACATCCAAACCAGTAAGAAAAATGAGAGCCGGATTAAAATACAATTAAAATAATGGCAGATGATAGGCATCACATAGCAGCTTTAATGTTTCATGGCTTATCGTACCCCGCCGCACGTAAATATTGATCTCACTTCTAAGATACCGGCGTTCTATCTCTGGTATTTCCAGTTTACCAGCATTTCGCTCCCTGTATTCTGCTAAATACTGCTGCAGCCCTTCTGGCAACAATTTTTCCACAAATGATATAGCCAAGGGAGAGGCAGCTTCACCAGTTAAATTTACAATATCTGTATACAACCATATATCTTTCCGGTCTTTGCCATATTTATTGATATGCAGATGCCCAAAAAACCAACGCTTATAGGTTAATTTTTCCTCTAACGCATCAAGCATATGAGACACCGGACATCCGTCATAGGCATGCAGGGAATCCGCCGTATTTTTCCACTTCGACGGGGCGGTATGGGTTACGACATAATCCACGGCCCAGGCAACTTATCGCGTCTGTTGTGGCACAGAGAAAACAACACATTATACTGCTCACGCGTAATGCCTTTTACCGGCACCGATGGTACGGGCTTCTTGAAAATCGATGACTGGACCTGCGTCTTATGCTTTACAAGCTCGTACAGAAAAGGCTTAAACTGTCCACCAATCATCTGCATCCTGTACGCTTCAAGCTGTTGGATTTCTCCATTGGAAGCCAGGTACTGGTACAATTCCAGAACAGCAGACATGATGTGATTGACCGTCTTATTAGACCTTGCACATTCTTCCTTGTCGATATGTAAGATTCCGTTTGAGTAGTCCGGATACTGAAGCCACAATACAAACTCGCTCAGGATATCTATCGGTCCTCGTTCTGGATTGTTGCACAGGTCCAGCAGCGATATTTCTTTTTTCTGCATAAACTGACAGTATAGCAGAAGGTCATATGCATACGTACGCTGTGTGTTCGGAGATTTCCCAAGGTTGTCCAGAAACTTGAGGTATTTATTTACAACCCCAACCGGCTTAAACTGGTCGTCGAGCAGCACATAGCGCTTGCCCTTTGGCGTATTGATTTCCTGCACCTTCATGTGCTGCCCTCCTTTCCAAGAATTACTTGAAGATTTTTCGGTCTTCTTCCGGTCGTTTGAAGTATTGTTCAAAATACTGATGCAGGATCTTTTCTACAGCAACAGTTTTTGTAACGCCGGTTTCTTCGCAGAACGCCTCCAGCTCATTGCTGACATCTTTTGCCAACTTAATGTTCAGCATCTTGGCATCTTTCTTTGTTCTTGACATTATCATTTCCTCACTTCACAGCACATGACGACGAGCGCCGTATAAGCTTCTTTTTTGGCTTTTTAAGGCGCTTTCTACTACTTTGAGATTTATATCAAGTCGCCATCCGGAACGCGTTCTATGGCCATTGTAGCGGTTTGTCCGACATCTTCACAGTACGCATTCAGCTTCTCCTTGACATCTCGGCGGATGAAGTAGTTGACATTTACTCCGTCTTTCTTCTGTCTTGGCATAGCACCACCTCACACGAACATCTGCTGAAGCAGACCTTTCTTTACCTGTTTGATGGCATCAAGTTTATCCTTTTCAATCTGTATCTGTTTATCGAGCAGTTTGAAGAATGCAACGATTTTAGCCTGTTCTTCTGAACACGGAACATCAAATTCCAAATCAGCAAAGATATCAAACTTAAGGTTCCACTGGTCAGACGTCATTCCCTGAGAATAGATTGTAAACTGCTTCAGCGCTTCATATGTCTTAAACAGTACCATGAAGAATTCAGCATTTACGCCATCTTCAGGAACAATAATCGTATATGCGGGGCTTACGATTCCGTCCCAGTAAGAGACTCCTTCCGCACCTTGCCACATTCTCATCGTATTATAAGCCATATCACCTGTCATGACGCGCTTATAGTTACTCTTATCTTCAGAGGAGTTGTCACGTTTATCGGAATCAGCTTGTCTGATAACTCCATTAGCAATGGTCACAGAAAGAAGTTCTTCGCCTCCTTGAGCCTTTTCTTTGCGTTCTGTAAAGAACTCGCCCATTGCGTGTGACTCCCAATCAGGGAACTCGCTCCCATCATCAGCCTTAAACCTGATTTCCTGAGAGAAAATCTGCTGAAGAAGACCCTTGCGACGAGTTTCGAGGGCTTCGACCTTTGAGGTCTGTGCCGCAATGCGCTTGTCATACAGTGAGAGGAACGCTGTGATTTTATCCTGCTCTTCCTGACACGGCAACAGAACTGGAATTCCCTGTAAAAGGTCATCGGTCATTCCAACTCGGTCATGCCTTGCGCCACCCTGATTGCCGTTATGATAAATGTATGAATACCAAGCGGGGCTTGCAAAATAATACAGCAAATACGGGGTGTAAGCCTTGTTCTTTGGTGTCAGACATGAATACAGTGGTGATACAATGCCTGGCTCTTCACGAGTATAGCAGTTAAACGGACCATATGGCGCTGTGGACGATTTCCTTGGATTATAAACAAAATCACCGTCTTTAATAATCGTATACTTGCTTGTATTGCCTTCAACTGCGATATCCTTGTCAAAGAACTCCCTTTGCGGAATCAGACCATGTTCAGCAGAATTCGTGATAACGTTCTTGTTTGCTCCGTCTTTGTTGGTTGCCTTAACCTTATCGAACAGATCTTGGATTGTAAGCTCATCTGGAGCCTCAAACGCCTGCCCGTTCTTGTCCTTAAATCTAAGTGCGGGCATCTGTTATACCTCCAATCCTAATTCTTTGAAGAACGCCTCAAGTTCATGTTCAACGGCTGATACTTCTTCCGTACACTTTTTGATAACAGTAGTCTGTGCATCGATATCTACCGTTTCTTCCTTCTCGAAGCTGTCCACATAACGAGGAATATTGCAGTTAAAATCGTTCTTTACGGAAACCTCTTCGAGAGATGCAACATGTGAAAACTTATCGATCTCCGACCTGTTGATGTAAGCGTCCATGATACGGTCAATGTCCTCATCCGTAATGACGTTCATGGTTTTTTCAGGCGTGAAATACTTGCTGGCATCAATAAACAGGATGTTGTCAGAGTTTCCGTTCCGCTTCTTCTTCAGAACCATAACGACAACGGGCAGTTTTGCGCCGTGGAACATCTTGGCCGGAAGTCCGATGATAGCATCTACCACATTCAGGTTCTCAATCAGGTGCCTGCGGATATCATATTCAGCATCGTTCTTACCATTCTTCTTCTGTTTGCCACGGAACAGAGCACCACTTGGAAGAAGTACCGCAATCCTGCCGTCTTCAGACATATGATAGACCATGCTCTCCACAAACATAAGGTCTGCCTTGCCCTGCGGAGCCAGAACGCCACACGAAGAGAAGCGAGGGTCATCCAGAAGTTTTGGACTCTGTTCGAACTTGGCAGAATACGGCGGATTTTCGACCTGGATATCGAACATCAACGGTTCGCCGTTCTCATAGTAGTTGTCTGTCTTAATGGAGTCCGAGTTGAAGCAGCTAAACTTCTTGTATGGAACACCATGCATCAGCAGGTTCATACGAAGCAGATTGTAGTTGCTTCCGTTCTTTTCGGTCGCATAGAAATGCCCGACCTTCTTGGTGGAAAGGTGGTTCTGTACTTCCAGAAGCAGAGAGCCTGAACCAGCGCAGCTGTCGGCAGCGTTCTTGACTTCATCCAGACCAACAGTGGCAAGACGTGCCAGAAGCTTGGATGCACAAGTCGGCGTGAAGAACTCCCCGCCTTTCTTGCCTGCATCGGATGCGAACAGGGAAATCAAAATCATGTATGCCGTTCCCAGAACATCCATCTCGGCATCATCCACATTGAAGGAAATGTCATCGACCTTCTGCATGACCTTCGCAATCAGAGCCGTCCTTTCGGATACTTCCTTGCCAAGGTCTTTATCCTGAAGGTTCATATCGTCGAACAGTTTATCGAAAGCCGCTTCGGATTCCTGTCCGATGGTGGAAGCTACAAGAGCGGAAATCGCCTTATCAAAGTGTTCGATGGAGAACTCAGCACCCTTGATTTCGTCAATAAGAGAAGCCCACAGATATTTCGGCTCGATGATGTAGCCAAGATGCTCGATGGACCAGTCTCTTACGATGGGAGCAAGTTCTTCGTTCTTCAGAGCTTCACGGTAAGAAACACCGTCATCCTTCAAAAGCTCGTCCATATAGTTTTCGGTCTTCTCCGACAGGTATCTGTAGAAGATAACACCGAGGATATAGTTCTTAAACTTACTGGCATCCATATTGCCCCGAAGTTCATTTGCGATAGCCCAGAGCTGGGTTGCCAGCTCCTGGGACTGTTTCTGTACGGCGTCAGCCATAGTAGTATTCTCCTTTCATTATTCGCCTTCGGTGGTAAACTTATTGTAACTGTCGTTCAGGAATTCCTGTACCTTGTTGATGAGGGTTGTAATCCGTACAAGCCCCTTTACACCAGCAGAGGACAGTTCCTGTCTCAGCATTTCTTTCGTAACAGCTTTTGTATCCATGAAGTACTGATGCAGGATTCTGGAAACGAACTCTGTTGTCAGGCTGTTTTCTGTCGCAAAGGACTCGATATCCGCCTGCAGGACTTCGCGCTCATATTCATTGTAAGCATCAATGATATCGGCATCAGGGTCCAGTTCAAAGAACCGCTCCGTCACGAATGCCTTCATGATATCCCGCTTATAACGCATCTTTTCGTTGTCAGAACGCTCGATTTCACGAAGGATGAGGTCTACGGACTTCTTCATCTCGTTTTCATCCTTGCGGTTGATGTCCTTCAGCAGGTTCAGGATGTAGACCACATTGATTTTATCGGTTCTGACCAATTCAATGTTGAAGTCCACATCAACCAGAACGGACTCTTTGCCGCCGCCTTTGTGCTTGTCGTAGTAATACAGGTACCAAGACTTGAAGTCGGCATATTCATCCTCATCCAGTGTCGGCGCAAGGTCTGCCCAGTCGAACTTCGAGAAGGTCTTCAGCGTACTCAGGATGCCCGCCAGCGTTCTGAACGCAATGACAAAGGCTCTGATATCATCCTCAGACTGAAGATTTCCCGCGTCATCAGGTGTTGCCACGATGGACCGCAGTTCATCCACCTGCTTATAGTACTCTGTCACATAGAAATCATAGGACTGAAGCAGATATGCGTTCGGGTCTCCGTCTCCTGAATAGAGCTTCAGAGCATCGTCCTGTGCCTTCTTGATATTACGGTAAGTGACTATCTGACCGAACTGCTTCGTTACCTTGTCCACACGGTTTGTACGGCTGTATGCCTGAACCAGAGAGTGCCAGACAAGGTTCTTATCAAGGAATAGAGTGTTTGTCGGCTTGCTGTCGAAACCTGTCAGGAACATATTGACGACCAGAAGCAGGTCAACCTGCGGAAGGTCTTTCTGTTTCATGCGCTTGGAAATGTCCTTGCGGTAAGCATCGAACTTACTGAGGTCGTAGTCTGTGCCGAACATATCGTTATAATCCTTCATGCAGGCTTCCAGATGCTCGCCAGCGTGCTTATCTGGACTTTCTTCCATATCCTGATTGGCCTGATAAGTGAAGATGGCTGCAATCTTATATCCTTTCGGATTGTGAGCCTTCATGTAGTTATAATACTTCACCAGCGTCTCAATCTTATCGATGGCGAAGATGGCTGTATAAACATTGTTGTTTTCCAGCCTTGTATGCTGATTCAGGTGCTCAAGGATATCTTCCGAAATAGCAGCGATACGTTCATTGGAATGATACAGTTCGTCAAGGTCAATTTTGTGGCGCTTGCAGTACTCCGCATCATCCAACGCTTTCGGGTCAATCTTGGAATCCTTGATACTCGTAACGGAAATGCTTCTCATGTATTCAACAGAGAACCGCAGCACATTACCGTCAGCAATAGCCTCCTTAATCATGTACTTATGGATACACGGATCCAACTTCCCTGAATGGAAAATATCTGCCGTCGTCTGTCCCTGCGGACCCTTGTTCTCCTTAAAGATAGGAGTTCCCGTAAAACCGATGTAGTTGGAGTTCTGGAAATGCTTGCGGATCTGAGCATGCATTTTGCCGAACTGCGAACGATGGCACTCGTCGATGATGAACACGCATTTTTGCTGCTTAAACGTATCCATAATGGCATCGTACTTTTCTGAACGGAGAGCAGTTGCCATCTTCTGGATTGTCGTAATAATCAGTGTTTTTGACGAATCCTGAAGGTCTTTTACCAGATTGTATGTGCTGTCGGTCTGGTCCACACATCCTGCTTCGAAGCTGTTGTACTCGTCAACAGTCTGGTCATCAAGATCGCTTCGGTCAATAAGGAAGAACACCTTGTCAATTCTACGGTCATCACGAAGCAGTGACGCCAGCTTGTAACTGGTCAGAGTCTTACCTGAACCAGTGGTATGAAAGACGTAGCCGTTCATGTTTGCCATAATGATACGGTCAAAAGCACGCTTCACGGCATAGACCTGATATGGTCTCATAACCAGCAGGACAGGCTCCGTATCCTTGATGACGAAATACTTGCTCAGCATCTCTGTCAGATGGAACTTCGTCAGGAATGTATTCGTGAAGTCCATCAGTTTGTTCACACGGACATTGTTCTCGTCCGTCCAGAAGAACGTCAGGGACTTCAGGATGTCCTGTTTATGCCCGAACGGGTCGTTCTCATTGATGTTGGCACAGTACTTGGTCATCGTGGAGTTGGAAATCACGAACAGCTGGATAAACCTGAACAGGCCACGGAAGGAGAACCTTCTGTAGCGGTTAATCTGGTTCACTGCCTCGTTGATTTCGATACCAGGCCGTTTCAGTTCCGTCTGTACGAGCGGCAAACCGTTAATCAGAATCGTGACATCGTACCGGTTCTTGTACAGGACATCACCCTTATGCGCAGGGTCCATCGTTACCTGATGGGTGACCTGATACGTATTTCTCGTCTCATCGCTGGTGAAGAACACGACATACACGGTCTTTCCGTTATCGAGTTCCAACACCCACTGCTCACGCAGTATCTTTGCGGATTCATAAATTGTATGGTTTTCAAGACGTATCATCACACGGTCAAACTCTGCATCCGAGAGTTCTGCCACACCTTTTGCTGCTATCAGTTCCTTGGCGTTCAGTTTACAGAACTGTGTCCTGAAGTTTGAGCATACATCGTCATAGTTCTTCAGGTTTATATATTCATAGCCCATGTCATCAAGCCTGTCGATGTAAAGCTCTTCAACCTCGTATTCTGACTTTGCTTTAGGCATTGATCCTATCTCCTTTACTTTCAGACATTTGAATCTGTCCTTTTACAGTTATGTGCGGAATATAATAATTTCACCGTTCCACTAAAACATGTACAAAAACCCACACATCAATCATCTACATTATATCATCATATTGTCGATTCGTCAACACGTATCAATATCTAAAAATAAGAGCGCGCCGTTTTCCGTGCTCTCTGTACATCATTGGCTTCTCTCTGCTGTACATCCATATAGAAGTACCAACTACGTTGAATACCCATCACCCTGCCATCCTCATATCCTTCTGCAAAGAACTTAGAGTACTCATACTGTACAGACTATTGATAATGCCAATGATAAAATCAAATTTTCGTCCGGCCGCTCCATCACTTAAGGTAGCGTTATATGCTTCTCGCTGGCTTACAATGTAATTATCATTTACGATTTCATATGTAAAATGTTTCTGACATCGGGAAGAAACCCATGCCAGATTATGTTGTAGCAGCTCAGCTACAGTTGCATCATTTTCGTAGCAAACTAAATGAATATCTGTAATAGATTGAATCTCATTCAGTCTTTCAAGCAGCGCTACGGATAAAATACCGGAACCAGCTCCCGGATCAAGAATATAAACTTCCGGCATATTTTCAGGTATATGAAACAGCGACGCCATAAATATGGCCGATTCCTTACTGGTAAAAAACTGACCATATTTTTTTCGTTCTTCCTTCGGCATCCTATCGATGTATTCTGTTGTCTGGTCAACGACATAGTCAAGCATATTAATAAAGCAACTCCTGTAATTTTGTCTTTCTATTATACCATACGCCCAGCCATCTGCCAGATATCCTATTCGATATTTCGCACCTTGACCCCTAAAAAATAATCCGTGCTGACCTTGTAATATTTTGCCAGTACAATTAATTTTTCGACAGGTATCATCCGCTTGCCCGACTCATACAAGGCGTAGCTTGCCTGGGAACAATTCAGGACCGCAGCTATGTGCTCTTGCGAATACTTTCGTTTTAGCCGGCAGCGCTTTAACCGCTGCCCAATTTCATCTTTCAACATGCTTCTTTCTCCCTAACGCTTCAATACATAAAACGGCTTCGTAAAAACCCCTGGCCTCCATCGAAATCAACGCAGCCGGCGCATTGATTTGTACATAGTCATGACGGTTCAGCCAGTGGCTCAGATACTCCGCCGTCAGCCGGCTATGCCCTAGTGTTCGTATAATGCTTTTTTCTTCCTCTGTCAGTCTAATTTTGCGCGGTTCCATCGTATCACCTCACTATAAACTCCAACCCTTATACATTTCTTCTTCAACCCGTTCGGCTTCGGTTTTCTTTTGGTACGGATCGCTGTCATCCCACCATGCATGGTACCGGGCTTTTGTATCATCCACGGCTTTCTGCAGCATGTGATTCAGCTTATCCGTAAACTCTGCATTACGCTTTAGCTGTGCATTCCGTGCGGCCTTGCCCCCGGGTTCCATAGCCTTTTCTTTCTGGCGGATACCATACATATGCACGTTCCCGTCTGTTTTCTCTACGGCGGTTATATCAAACCCCTGCGGATGATCCGCTGGCTGCACCGTTACCACGTACAAACGTGCCTGCCCCTTTTTCACTGTATCGCCTATCATGACGGCTCCTGCCTGCGCTGCCTTTCCCGGTTCCAATTTGAGATCGTCAATGACGGCATAGGCACGGCCTTCATAGGCACGGATAGGGCAATCTTTTACCGCTTTTTTGCCTTCAACCTGGGAGTTGCGTAGTACCACGTTATGCAGGCTGTCACAATAATATAAGTGGTCCATCGGGACGTTCTTCTTCAGCTCTTCCGCCTTGCCGGCGAAGAGCTTTTTCTGTTTCCGGGCCATCATAACCTGGCGATATAGTTTTTTCCCCTGAGCCAGCACTTGCTCATTGGTTTGCTTAAACTCCGCGACGACCTCCTCAATCGCCTCCCGGTTGGCCTGAATTTCCCCTTGATACCGCTGGATATCTGCTTCTACTGCTTGTTTCCTGCGTATCAACTGTGCATACTGCGTTCGAAGCGCATCATTTTCCTGGCGAGTACGGGCCAGCTTATAATATTCGTCCGCAACGGGCTGGATCTGCTCTTCCAAACGCTTGTGTTGTCTAACCGTATTCCAATACCCCTTGCCAATGACCTTTTCAATCGCCATGGACCACATATTGTCTTTGGCAACCATCTGCTTCTGCAGCTGCTTATACTCGGCAAGATACCGGGCTTCTTTTTGGGCAAACACCTCCTTCTTTTCCAGCAGCGCATCATACACGTCGGCAGCCGTCACCGTAACCGGCTGGGCTTCCAATTCTTCCGCAGCCTGTTCATCCAACGCTTCGGCAATGAGAGCTTCCCGTTCACGGATTTCTTCCCGGCGGATACGTTCCTGCTCCCGCCGGATTTCAGCGATTACCTTGCGCAGTACAGCGTCGGTGGCAAACATAACAATCTTCTGCTCGGCAACCGACTCCTGCTGATCCGTCTCGTCCATTTCATCGGCAGTACAAGTCGGGTCATCGCACTGGGCCTCAATTTCCCGTTCCCGCTCGCGGATTTTTTCTATCGTCTTTGGATTCCGGTATGCATCTCCCAAATGAGGCGCCGGTATCCGGTCCAGGAGGGCTGCTTCGTCATGGCGCCCCTGCTCTATCAAATCAATCCGCTGCGCCTGCAGGGATTTTTCCGAAACCGAAATCTCCATACCGGTTGCCTTGAATCTCGCATTTACCATGTCAGCCCACAGTTTACGCATGGCACGGGTACCCTGAATAGACTGATAGTACCGGTCCGCGCGGTATCCGGCACACGGATTCCCCTGCTGATCCAGATAATAATGCTTAAAATACATGTCCGGCCCCAGCGGCCGGTCTTTTTCAATCGTTTTTTCGCAAAACATAATATGCACATGAATATTACGGTGGTCTTTGTCAAAGGCCGCCGTTTTATCATGCACGGCATAGGAAAAGGCATGACGTTTACCGATGCCAGTCCTATCTAAAAATTCTTCTACCAAGGCGATATTGTCAGCCAGGGACAGTTCTTCCTGCAAAGCTAACCGGATTTCCCGGTATGCTCTGCCGTTTGCCTGGCGCTTTTCCTCAGCCGTTTGCCAGAACTGGCCGGCATGGGCTGCCCAGTCCGGCATATTCCCGCTGCGAGAAAATACCAGGTCTTCTTCACGGCCCTTCATGTTGGCATAGCTGCCTTCCCGGCAAATATATTCGTAGTGCGCTACTGTATTCACTTTTGTACCATCCGCGCGCGTTGCGTGGGGTGTATTCGAAAAATAATAAAGCGCCATGTTTTCCCACCCTGGTTTTGCCAAAAAATTTTTAAAAAATTTTATATTTCTTTTTTCAGGCCAAACTTGGCCTACGCCGCAGGCGTCCCGCGCAGCGGGTTCTTTCCGCTTGGCGGAAAGCGCATAGCTAAATGTCAGGGACATTTGCGTAAATGCGCATCCCCTTGTTTTTCAAGATTTCCTCTGCTTGTTATTATACCATTTCCACTCTTATTTTTGTACTATTTTTTATTACCAGATTTCCAAAATATTTTATTAGCATCTGTAATAAAACAGCTTATTCAAGCTATTTATAAGCATTTATTGCTATTTACTTTGTAGTATTTTCGTGATATTTTTAACACAACAAATCAATAAAACCTATGAAAAAGGAGGCTTATATATGAACCCACTCCGACGCCGCCCGGACCACAGTGCCCCGCCGGACGGAAACGCCGCTGACATCTTTGAAAAAGGGCCGATGAAACCCTACAGCGACGATCTTCTAAATTTCAAACAACAGCGCGATACGGCATTTTGGCTTATGAAAGCCTGTATTGTCATTATTGGCATCTGTGTCATCGTTACCGTCCTTATTGCCACCACGTATAACTACAAGACGTATGTCGTCCGCGTAGATAACGCCACCGGCCAGGTAGAAACCGGCGGAGAGCTGAAAGCCACAAACTACTCCCCACGGGAAGCCGAAATCAAATATTTCCTCACGAACTTCGTCGCCGATACCCGGACGGTCCCTCTCGATCCGGTCCAATACAAAAATAACGTAGACCGGGCCGCCCACTATCTCACCACACAGTCAGCCAACAAGCTGGCAGATATGCTGAAAAACGACGATCCGCGGGCAAAGCTGGGCAAAATGACCGTGCAGCCTACGATCCGCAGTATCCAGCTGCAGCCCGGCTCCAAGGGAACGTATCAGGTGCGTTGGTCTGAAGAAGAGTATTCCCTCTCCGGTTCCTCGACGCATCGGATTAATAACTACGTTGCGCTGTTTGCCGTAACTGTCGATCCGCCGACCAAAGAAGCCGAGCTCCTGATTAATCCGCTTGGATTGAAAATCAAGGATCTCACCATGTCCATAGAATCGACATCTAAAGCGCCGACACCAGCACTGCAGGGAGGAACCAGCAATGAAACTTAAACAAACCGCCCTCCTGGTTGCACTGACCTGCTGTATATCCACAGCTTTTGCCGCTGACGAAGCCAAGTCTACATACGATACCAGCGACGGCAGCTGTTCGGCCGCCAAAGTGGTATACGAGTATAAGCCGGACAGTTTGTTCCGTGTCAACGTGCAAATGGGTTATGTCACAGATATAGCTTTAAAACCGGGCGAGACCATTACGTACCTTGGCGCCGGCGATACTAAGCGCTGGCTTATCGACCAGTCTTCCGTCGGCTCGACATCCCATATCTATATCAAACCGCTGGCAAAGAATATCGCAACCAATATGATTATCAATACTAACCAGAGAACGTATCGCCTGTATCTCGTATCCGTGACATCCAACTATACGCCGATCGTGGAGTTCTCTTTCCCGGACGAAGCTTTCCAAAAAATGATGGCGCGTCCTCTGCCATGGAAGAGCAAAGAAGAAAAGCTATTCTATGACATCTATATGGAAAAGAAAGACGGCGCCTATGCCTTAAAAAAGCTGAACCGAAAATACAAGGTCAAAAAGCACGGAAAATTGGAAAAGACATTGTATCCTGCCGAAATTTTTGACGACGGTACGAGGACATACATCCTCATGCCTCAGTCCAATAAATACGATTTACCGGTGTTATACAACGTCGATTACGAGAACAAAATGACCCTCGTAAACTATCGCATCAAAAACGGATATATCATCGCCGACAGGGTGTTCCGCAAAGCCCGCCTTTGCTATACCCCGAAAACATACCTGGACATCCTGCCGTCTGACGTGCTGTACGGAGGTGCAGAAAACTGATGGATATAAAATATTTCATCTCAGATTTACTAGAAAACCTAAAAAAACGCTTTAGGAAAACGAGTTCGGAAGAAAGCGACTGGAACACGGACTATGAAACGTCGTTTTATCAGCAGGACTATCCCAATGGCAAACAAGATATACCTACCGGCGCCCGTCCCCAGAATCCGGCA
>ULWB01047428.1_pt1 | contig 13445 bp, 9 predicted proteins | sample 1959891 | NCBI WGS metagenome assembly ULWB01 (sample SAMEA4835799, study PRJEB28245) | human gut metagenome | biome: gut microbiome; material: fecal sample | place: Denmark | collected 2008 | reverse complement strand
ACGACGCTTCACGTGATGCTCGCCTCGATGAAGTATCCCGACTATCCGGTGGCGCTGGGCGTCATCCGCGAGGTGGAGGACGATGCGGTCTACGACCTTGCCGTCGAGCGCCAGGTCGAGGAGGTGAAGGCCAAGAGCAAGATTCACTGTGTGGACGACCTGCTGCACTCGGGCGCCACGTGGGAGATGGAGTAATCCCCGCAGGAAGGAAAAGACCTTCAAAGGCATTCTCACAGGGGGCGGAACTATCCGCCCCCTGTTTTTTTGCGGATTGTTGCGGACGGAGCGGGCGGCCGGGCCAAACAGACATGACCGGGCCGGACAGACAAGACAGGGACAAGGCCGGGCAGGACAGGCAGAACAGGCAGGACAGGCAGAACAGGCAGGACAGGCAGAACAAGGCCGGGCAGGACAGAATGGCCGGACAAGGCCGGGCAGGACAGAATGGCCGGGCCGACAAACAGGAGGGGCCGCCGGCAGCGGAGAAAGAATGCACGCGACGAGGGTCGGCAGGCTGCCGACGACGAATAAGTGATGCTCACTCAGAGGGCGGCCGGGCAACCGGCAGAGCAAGTTCGGACGGGTCGGATGGAGCAGATTCGGCAAATTTTGCGTAATTTAGCGGCTGAATGGAGCCCGGCGCGGCAATCGGCCGGAACAATGACCGGGCACCCACGCGACGCTGAGCATGGAACAAAGCTGGAAAAAGACATTCGCCATCATCTGGAGCGGACAGTTTCTGTCGGTGCTCAGCAGTTCGATTGTCGGATATGCCGTGATTTTCTGGCTGAGCATCGAGACCCGCTCGGCCGAGGTGCTGGCGCTGGCCGCCATCTGCGGCATGCTGCCCCAGTCGGTTCTGGGCATCTTCGTCGGCCCCTACGTCGACCGCTGGAACCGCAAGCGGACGATGATTGCCTCCGACTCGTTCATCGCCCTCTGCACGCTGCTGCTGGCCCTGCTCTTCTGGCTGGGCGTGGCCCGCACGTGGCACATCTACCTGCTGCTGGCCTGCCGTTCGGCCGGCTCGGCCTTCCACAGGCCCGCCATGCAGGCCTCCATTCCGCTGCTGGCCCCCCGCTCGCAGCTCACCCGCATCGCCGGCATCAATCAGGTCATCAGCGCCGTGTCGGACATCGCCGGCCCGGCGCTCGGAGCGCTGCTCATCTCGCTCACGGGGATGGGCACCATCCTCATGCTCGACGTGGCCGGAGCGCTCTTCGCCTGCACGACGCTGCAGCTGGTCCGCATTCCCGAGCCCGAGCGTCCGGAACGGACGCCCGACCTGAGGCGTGAGTTCCGCGAAGGGTTTTCGGCCATCTTCGCCGTGCGGGGCATGGCGTGGTTCATCGGGCTGGCCATCGCCGTGCTCTTCTTCATCATGCCCGTCGGGGTGCTCTTCCCGCTCATGACGCTCGAACACTTCGGCGGCGGAACCTACGAAATGAGCCTCGTCGAGATTGTCTGGGGCGCCGGAGCACTGGCTGGAGGCGCCCTGATGGGGGTGCGCAACTACCACCGCAACCGGGCGCTGCTTATCAATGCAATGTACCTGGTCGTCGGCCTCTCGTTCCTCGGCTCGGGACTGCTCCCGGCATCGGGATTCGTCTGGTTCGCGCTCTTCACCGCGGCGGCGGGCATCACCTCGAGCGTCTTCAGCGCCGCCTTCATCGCCGTGGTCCAGCACCGGATTGCCGCCGAGGTGCTCGGCCGCGTCCTCTCGCTCTACTACGGATTCAGCCTGCTGCCGGCAGCGCTCGGACTGCTGGGCACCGGATTTCTGGCCGAACAGGTCGGACTGCGCCCCACCTTCATCATCTCGGGATGCATCATCTGCCTGCTCGGCATCGTCGCCTTCCTCATCCCCTCGGTCCGCCAGATTGACAGCAAAAGAGATGAGGAGCCGGCCGGGCAGAAGAGGTAAACGCCGCACTCATCCCGCCGCATTCGATGCAGGTCCGACAGGCCCTGCGATTCCTTCCCGGTCCTGCTCCGGCAACCGTTCAGCACCTTCTCCCCTTTCCCGCCTCTGCTCTTCGCACCGCTCCTGCTCCCCCACCTGGCCGGGCCTCCAGACGGTTCAAGCCTCCCTTCCGACTCCACGGCGCAATCTCCGCGCGCCGGACGGCAAAAAAACGGTGCGAAGCCTCAGCTCCGCACCGATGGATGCATCAGACGTTCCGCGGGAGGGGGTCAGTCGACCACCACGACGTGGCCGTTGTAGCGAATCGTATAAATCAGCGCATAGCTGCCCTGGAGCTCCCACTCCACCGAGACCTCGTTCGAAGGGAACTGTGCGGCGTCGTAGTCGCCGGCATCGGGCATGCGGCAGGTCTCCACGCCGTCGCTGATGATGTTGTAGCCGATGCACTCGCCCCCCTTGATTTCATACTCAAGGGCCAGCGAGGTGGTGTTGTTGAAGGTCACGAACGAGCGGCCCGAAGCCTCGCCCTCCAGCTCGCTGCCCTTGCCCTCCTCGGCAAAGTCGGAGTAGCAGAGCGTCCCCGCCTTGGGCTTCCAGCGGAAGGTGCCGCTCCAGTCGGAGGTATAGGCCTCCTGCTCGTAAATCTTCACGGCAGCCATCTCGATGACATAGCCGCCCGTCGCATCGGCATGGATGCGCGTCGAGCCGCCTTCGCAGGTGACCCGCTCGTCGGAGCCGGCCGTCATCTCGACCGGCGTATCGATGGAGACGGTCCAGAGGTTGTCGGCGTCGGTTGCGGCCAGCTGCCGGTCCCCCGTCATGACGATGTAGGAGCCTGTCCGGTTGTAGGCGTCGTAGCTCCCCTTGCTGCCGTTGTAGCGAATGCGGAAGCCCGAGGCAATCTTCTCGAGCTCGGTATTGTAGCCGAAGAGCAGGTTCTGCAGGTTGGCGCCGCTCACCTGAATCTTCTTCAGATACTCAACGTCGAACGGGTCTCCCGGCTCCTGCTCCTGCTCGACGGCAGCGGCCGCCTGCTTTTCGGCTTCGGCCAGCAGCATTGCCAGACGCAGGGCGGCGTCGGCCGACTGCATCGAGAGCACGTTCTGCGGATGAGCCGCATTGTAGATGGCGATACCGGGGCGCACGGGCTCCAGTTTCTTGAAGAGGTCGTTGCCTTCGCTCTTGAGGCATCCCGTGAGCGAGAGCGCTGCGGCCGCCGCGAGGGAGATAAGGTAGAATTTGCGCATGGTCTGTTCTGTTTAGTTTCCCGATAAACGGTGCACAGCGACCGATACTGCATCGCACGTCCGAAAAAAATCGGAGACCGCACCGACGTTTATCATCTGCAAAGATAGGAATTATTCGTTTTTTTCGTTAAATTGGACTCCGGAATCTCTAAATCCAGGATACAATGATTCGCAAAACCCTCTTGCTTATGTCGTTTCTTTCACTCTTCGGCTGCGGCGCATCGCACGCCCCCGAATTTCCGACGGATACCTTCACGGCCCGCGACGGTTCCCAATTTACAATGACCTTCATCAAACACGGCTCGCTGGCCATCGAGGTGGCGGGCAAGCACATCTACATCGACCCCGTCAGCGAATATGCCGACTACGCGACGCTGCCCAAGGCCGACCTCATTCTGGTGACCCACTCCCACTACGACCACTTCGACCGCACGGCCATCGAGGCGCTCGAGACCCCCGAAACGGATCTGCTCTGCGACAAGACGACGGCCGAGGCCTTCGACTTCGACTGCCACGTGATGATGCCGGGCGACACGGCACGTCCGCGCGACTACGTCACCATCGAGGCCGTAGCGGCCTACAACACCTCGGCCGACCGGCAGCAGTACCATCCGCGCGAGCGTCAGGATGTGGGCTACCTGCTCACCATCGGCGGCACGCGCATCTATGTCTCGGGCGACGGCGAGAACACCCCCGAGATGGAGGCGCTCCGCGACATCGACATCGCGCTGCTGGCCGTCAACCAGCCCTTCACGATGACCGTCGACCAGGCCGTCGAGGCGGCGAAGGCCATCCGCCCGAAGATTTTCTACCCCTACCACTACGGCGAAGTGGACGAGAAGACCGACCTCGACCGGCTCACCCGCGAGCTGGAGGGTGTCACCGAGGTCCGCATCCGCCCGATGGAGTAATTGTTTGTTCCAAAGGCTCCGACTACCCTTCCCGGCAACATCCCAGCCGCACAACCGCACGGCAAGGGGCGCGACCCGACGGGTCACGCCCCTTGTTCATGTTCCGAGCCGGAAAACGGCGCCGGGGGAAGGCTTCCGAGAACGGCTTCGGAGAACGGCTTCGGAAGAAGGTTCCGGAGGTCAGGAGGGAGGCGCGCCGCACGGAGCAGCGCGCCTCCCCACCCCCGTCACTCGCGGATGCAGCGGATGTTGCCGCCGATGGCCTCGTTCTGGGCGTTGTTATTGCTCACCGCACGCGAGTACCAGTAGAGCATGTAGCCCTTGAAGTTCTGCGCCGGATAGTTGTGGTTGTAGGAGCAGGCCGACCAATAGTAGCCGTAGCGCCCCACGTTCGACAGCCGGCCCGAATCCATCCGGTAGCCCTGCGCCGGCCAGTAGCCGCCCTTGTAGGTGCGCGACTGATGTTCGCCCGCCGCTACCATCGTCGTCTTGTCGGCGTCGGCCATCACCTCCAGATACCATCCCGGCACCTTGTATCCCGGCGGGCAGGGGTCGAACATCGTCTTCTGGTTGTTGCGCTTCATGAAGTCGTAGCCCCACAGCTCGGCATACTGCACGTTGTCGTCGTTGAACCACGCCCCGACACCGCTCGAGGCGACTTGCGCCCCGTAGGTGATGAAGGTCATCGGATGGGCCGCCGCATAGTCAACCGACTGCCCCGAGGCGATGGAGGCATCGTCGTTGCGCAGCGTCGACCAGCCGGTCGTATGGGCCGCGTTGAAGACGCACGTCCCCTCGATGGCGCTCTGGAAGGCCTCACCGTCGGGAATGGCCGCACCGTCGGAGTTCGCCAGCTGCGACGTCGCGATGAAGGGGTCCTTGCGCCCCCACTGATAGAAGAGGCCGAACGACGCCACGTCGTCGACCGCCGTCGAGGTGGCCCCCACGTTGCGGTCGAGGAAGAGATACTCGGGCGAGGAGCCCTCGATAAGGTGGGCCGAGGGGTCCTCCGTCATCCAGATGTGCCAGCTCCAGACCACCCGCTGCTCGCCGTCGAAGAGGGCCAGCACCGCATTGCCGCGCCCCGCCGAGGCCTCAAAGCGAATCCGTTTCGAGGCGGCGTCAAACGACACCCCCGAAACCAGCCCTTCGGCCGAGGCCCAGAGCCAGTCGGCGCTCCACCCTTCGCCCGGCTGGATGGCCCCGTCGAAATGCTTGCTCTCCGCATCGGCATTGGCGCTCACGCCATTGCCGCGCACATCGGCCGCAAAGGAGTAGACGCCCGCCTCGCTCACCAGGTAGCAGTTGGCCGTCCCCGAGGCGCTCAGGTCGACCGACGAGGGGTCGGCCGTACGGAAAGGCTTCACGGCCAGCTCGCTGCGCGACTCAGCATCGGCAACGTAGGCGTAGAGCCGGTAGTCGGTCGCCGCGGCAAGGCCCCGGATTTCGAGCTTCATCTCGGCCGCAGCCTCCACCTCGGTAAACTCCGAAGGCTCGCCCCCGTCGGCGGGAAGGCAGGCCCAGAAGAGGCGCAGCGCGTCGGAGGTCGTCACCGAGGCCTCGGCCCCCTCGGCCGTGGCGGTCACCTCGCCGAACTGGAGTGCCGGCAGACGCAGCGTCTCGAAATCGCGGCTCACCGCCTCGCACGGCTCGCCCTTTGCATTCTCGGCCCGCGCCATAAGCGTATAGGCCGTGCCGGCGTCAAGCCCCTCGACGCGGAGCGTCACCGAAGCGGCGGGGCTCTCCAGTTGCGTCCAGGCCGATGCGTCGGGCGCGGTGCCCTGACTCAGACAGCAGTAGGCCACACGCGCGGCCTGTTCCGATTTCAGGGTGAAGCTCACCGCCTGCCGGGCAGGGGTCACCTCTTCGATGGTCACCTTGGCCGGAAGCGGCCGCGGAGCATCACTATCCGACTTGCTGCACGCCGTCGGAAGCAGGGCCGCCCAGGCGGCCGTCAAGAGTACAAACAATCTCCTCATATCCTGTACAATTAAAGGGTTAGGCGTTGCACCGCACCATCGGCGCCGCCCGCAGGAAGATTCGGAGTATGCAAAAAAGGGGAAACGGTAAAACGAAAAGAGTTCCTCCACCTCGCCCCGCCCGTCCTCCGCAGGCATGCGCTCGATTCAGGCAAAGGCAGGTCTTCTGACTCGCTTCCGACGCGACGCCTTCCCAACCCGAGGGTCAGTGGCAAAAGATTGTCGCGACGACAGCCCGGCATCCACCGGGACGAAACTCACAGCAGCGGGAACTGTTGCCGAATTGCACGGCATTCCCTTTTAATCCCTCGAGGCGGCGCGGCCTCTCGGGAACCGTTTGCAGGGCAAATGTAGCCATTTCCGGCATATTTCCAAACGCTTCGGGCAAAAATCGTCCGGCCGACGCTCCGTCCGGCCGCCGTCTGAAGGCCCTCATGGGACAAAAAAGCGGAGCGCTTCCCCCTTTGGGGGAAAACGCTCTGCAGCGGTCGGTTTCAGCGCGCGCGAAAGGCTACTCGGCCTTTTCGGCCTCGGGCATCGGTTCGGCCTTCACCTTGAGCGAGGCCAGCCCCTTGACAATCGTCTGCACGTCGTTCTTCGAGGCGTCGTAGACCACCGTAACCTGCTTCGTGGCGAGGTCCACCTGCACATCCTTGATGCCTTTGCCCAGCACGGGCACGTTGTTCATGATGCGGGTCACGCAGTGCTCGCAGTCCACATCGGTCTTGAAGACGGTGGTCACCGTCTTCTTCTGGGCGGCGGGTTTGGCCGCCATGCAGGTGCCGACGCCCAGCAGCAGGACGAGGCACATCATCAGCATCTTTTTCATCTTGTCTCCTGTTTTTTGAAGTTTTACTCGTATTCGTTCATTCCGGCGCGCGGAGGCCGTCCGGAGCGCTCCGGCCCGGCCCGCGCCCCGCATCAGTATCAGTAGAGGTTGAAGCGCACGCCCAGATAGAACTTGCGCCCCATGAGCGGACCCCAGACGTTCATCGAGTTGAAGGCCGCCGAGAAGGGGTTGTCGGCACTCAGAATCGGGTCGTGCTGCATGTAGTCGCCGATGTTCTCGCAGCCGACGTAGATGTCGAACTTGCCCACCTTGCGGGTCACCTGTGCGAAGAAAATCGGGTAGCGCGGCGAGTAGTAGCCGTAGTCGGCCTCCACGACGCCGTTGTTCTCCACGAAGCGCGGCACGCGGCTCGGGCCGTTCAGCTGGGCCGTCACGTCGAAGACCCAACGGCGGAACTTGGTGGCGTACTGGATGTTGAGCAGCGTCTTGTACTGGCTGATGAGCGGCCGCTCGACGCGCACGTGCTCCGTTCCCTGGGGGTTGCGGTTGAGCGTCATCTCGCTGTCCGTGTAGCGGAACGTGGCGAAGATGTCGAGCCGCTCGACGGGCGACCACGAGAAGTCGACCTGGTAGGTATCCGTATAGGAGCGGCCGTCGGTGTTGTAGATGTGGATGGCGGAGGGGTCCATCTCCTGGTCGACGACCACCGAGTTGTAGAACTGCGTGCGGAAGTAGTCGAAGCTCAGCGTCGCATCGTCCTCGCGCACCAGCGTGAAGCTCTGCGTGAGGCTGCCGCCGAAGGTCAGCGCCTTCTCCATGCGGTTGAAGTCGCGCGAGAAGCCGTTGTCGAAGACCAGCTTGCGCCCCGTGGCCAGCATGCCGACGTTGTCCGTGATGATGTTGGTCGTGCGGTAACCCAGACCGGCCGAGGCGCGCAGCGTGGTGGTGCGGGTGATATTCCAGCGGATGTGGCCGCGCGGCGTGGCGAAGAAGTTGTCGAAGTAGCGGTTGTAATCGCCGCGAATGCCCGCCACGAGCGAGAACTTGTCCTTGATGGAGTAGGTATACTCGGCGAAGAGTCCCGCCTCGCCCTCCGTACGGTCGAAGGTGAAGTCACCGGCCGACGTCCCGGCAATCCAGGGCGTGGGGTTGAGCAGCGACTCGCGGTAGTAGTTCAGGTGGGCCTGACCGCCGACATTGATGGAGGAGCGGTAGGTGAAATAGTGGTTGTACATGAGCGAGAGCGAGAGCGCGTTCTGGTTACCCGAGTAGTTGTTCAGGCCGAAGTAGGCCTCCTCGTCGAAGTGGTCGAAGTCGGCCACGAAGGCCAGGTTCGAGCGCATCTCGTCCTGCTCCTGCTCGTCGTAGACCGACGGGCCGAGCGGCAAGCCGATTTTGACGTAGCCGTTGGCGTTGCGATTGCGGATGTGCGAGCCGTAGAGCGGCTTGCCGGCAGCATCGGGCTGCTCCCACAGCGACCAGTCATCCTCCATCGCCCGGCGCATGGCGTCGGTATTGCGGTAGCCGAGCATGCCGCCCAGGCGGTTCTCCTGGACGAACTTCCAGCCCCAGCGAATCTGCGTGCCGTTGTCGGCCGCATAGAGCCACTTGTTGGCCACGTTGAACTGGCTGGTGATGGGCAGGTCGCGGAAACCGTCGTCGTTGTGGTCCATGCGCCGCACGTCGGTGTCGCCCGAGCCGTGGAGCAGGATGATGCTCGTCAGCTTTCCGTCGCGCGAGACGGGAAAGGCCGAGGTGATGTTGGCCTCGGGACGCAGCTCGTCGTCGAGGTAGACGTTGACGAAGAGGCGCTCGGCGTCGGTCGGCTTGCGGTGCTCGAGGTTGATTTGGCCCGTGATGGCCTCATGGCCGGCCGTCACCGAGGCGACGCCCTTCGAGACCTGAATCGAGTTGAGCCACATGCCCGGCGTATAGCTCAGGCCGTAGGGGGCGCTGAGCCCCTGCATGATGGGGCGGTTCTCGTCGAGAATCTGCGTATAGGTGCCGGCCAGACCGAGCATCTTGATTTGCCGCGCGCCCGAGATGGCGTCGCTGTAGCCTACGGTCACCGACGCCGAGTTCTCGAACGACTCGGCCAGGTTGCAGCAGGCCATCTTGCAGAGGCCGGCAAAGGATATCATCTCGTTCTTGACAATGCCGTCGTGCTTGACATAGTTGCCGCTCTGGTTCCCCTCGATGACCACCTCGTCGAGCGAGACCCCTTCGGCCTCGAGCGCGAAGTTGAGCTCCGCACGGTTGTCGTCGATGCGGACCGTGTCGTTGACGTAACCGAGGTAGGAGGCGACCAGACGGTCGTAGCCGCGCACGCGGTGCACCAGGAAGCCACCCTCGGCATCGGTGCTTGCGCCGACGGTCGTTCCGGCCCAGTAGACCGAAGCGCCGACGAGCGGCTGTCCCTCCGTATCGCACACCTTGCCGCGCAGGTCCTGGGCGCGAAGCGGCGAGGCGGCGGCAAACAGCGTAAGAATTGCAATCGATAAAGCGAATCGTTTCATGGGTTTTTCATTTTTCGACGGAGCAAAGGTGGCAAAAAAGAGTTGCAACCGGGTTGCAAAGTCTCCATGCATACCCTGCACTGGGGCTCAGCCCCGCCGTTTGGCCCTGCACTCGGGGCAGAGTCCCCGGAGCAGGTAGTCGATTTGACGGACCTCAAAGCCGGCCGGATAGGCGATGACCGGAATGTGCGTATGGTCCAGACAGAGGGTCCGGCCGCACGCCTCGCAATGGAAGTGGCAGTGCATCTCGTCGATGCGGCAGGCGTGGTCGTTGTGGCAAACGCAGTACTTGGCCGAGCCGCTGCCATCCTCGACCAGATGCAGCAGGTGGCGCCGCACGAAGAGCGTCAGCGTCCGGTAAATCGACGAGCGGTCCATGCCGTCGGTGGCCTCCTCCAGGTCGGCCAGCGTGAAGGTGTCGCTGAAACGCTCCATGGCGTCCAGCACGAGCATGCGCACCGCCGTGGGGCGGATGCCGTGGTGCAGAAGCACCTCTTCGCAATGGTGGGAATCCATCTTGCCCTCCTCGAAAGGCCTGCCGACGGGCGGCAGACCGGTCCGTAAATCGATGATTGGTAAAAACGGGTGGAATAAAAAGAGAAGCACGCGGGCGGAGAGGGAGCCGGGCTCCGCGCAACATCCGCCTGCAGGCGCGCCCGGACACACCGAGGGCGCCGTCAGCCCCGGGCGGGAGGAGCCCGAAGAGCCGCCGCACGAAGCAATCCGTCGTCGGGCAGCACGTCGGGACGCTCCGCCGCATCGCTGTGGTGGAGCAGCTGCTCGGCCACGGCCGGCAGTTCGGCCGCAAGCGTCGGCGGCAGGGCCAGCACGACGCGGCGGGCCGCCTTGTCGAGCAGCGACGAGAGGGCCGTGTAGAGTGCTATTTCGGTGCTGTGCGAGTCGTCGCAGCAGGGCGCCGTCAGATGAAGGGCGTCGCCCGCAGAGGCCGCATCGTGGTGCACGCAGCAGATGCAGTGCGGATGCTCATGTCCGGGATGCGCATGGAGCCGCACGCAGTCGCACGAGAGTGCGGCAGCGGCCTCGCCACCCACGGCAAAGAGGTAGAGGGCGAGCAGCAGGAGAGCTATGATGCGGCGGGGGTTCATCGACGCTGTTTCGAAGCTATCGGAGCAAAGATAGTGATTATTTCCGATTTTGCCTAATTCCGACGACAAAACGACAGAAGCCGCCCGCCCCTCGGCCCGTCACCAACCCGCCTGACGGGGTCCGGGGCTTGCTTTTGCGCGGCGGATTCACTAATTTTGCAACGTATGGAAGTTCGCGACATTCATGCCGTCCTGAAGCAATACTGGGGCTACGACGCCTTCCGGCCCGTACAGGAGCAGATTATCCGCTCGGTGCTGGAGGGGCGCGATACGCTCGCGCTGATGCCCACCGGCGGCGGCAAGTCGCTCACCTACCAGGTCCCGACGATGGCCCGCCAGGGGCTCTGCATCGTCGTCACCCCCCTCATCGCCCTGATGAAGGACCAGGTCGACCGGCTGCGCGCGCTGCACATTCCGGCCGTGGCGGTCCACTCGGGCCTCTCGCCCCGCCAAATCGACATTGCGCTGGACAACTGCGCCTACGGCGACGTGAAGTTCCTCTACGTCGCCCCCGAGCGGCTCTCGACCGACGCCTTCCGGCTGCGCGTCGAGCGGATGAAGATCACGCTGCTGGCCGTCGACGAGGCCCACTGCATCTCGCAGTGGGGCTACGACTTCCGCCCCTCCTACCTGCGCATCGCCGAGCTGCGCCGCCAGCTTCCCGGCGTGCCGGTGCTGGCGCTCACCGCCTCGGCCACGCCGCTCGTGGCCGAGGACATCATGCGCCACCTCGACTTCGCCGAGCCCCACATCCTGCGCAGCAGCTTCGCACGTCCCAACCTCTCCTACAGCGTCCGCCGCACCGAGGACAAGAACGGGCAGCTGCTCCGGCTGCTGCGGGGGGTCGAAGGCTGCGGCATCGTCTACGTCCGCACGCGCGAGGGCACCGAACAGCTGGCCGACCTGCTGCGCAACGAGGGCATCACGGCCGCCGCCTACCACGGCGGACTGGGCCACGCCGAGCGGACGCTCCGCCAGGAGGATTGGATGACGGGCCGCGTGCGGGTGATGGTGGCCACCAACGCCTTCGGCATGGGCATCGACAAGGCCGACGTGCGCTTCGTCTGCCACTACTCGCTCTGCGACTCGCTCGAGAGCTACTACCAGGAGGCGGGGCGCGCCGGACGCGACGGCCGCCGCAGCTATGCCCTGCTGCTCGTCGCCCCCAACGACGAGAGCCGCGTCGTGCGCCGCTTCGAGCAGGAGTTTCCGCCGCTCGACCGCATCAAGGAGATTTACGACAAGGTCTGCTCCTACCTGCAAATCGGCATCGGCGAGGGGGCCGGCGCCTCGTTCCTCTTCAACATCCACGACTTCTGCACGCGCGAGCACCTCTACGTTGGCACGGTGCAGGGCGCACTGAAGCTGCTGCAGCAGAACGGCTATCTAACCCTCACGGACGCCATGGAGAATCCCGCCCGGCTGATGTTCTGCGTCAGCCGCGACGACCTCTACCGGCTGCGCATCCGCCGCGACGACTTGGACCACTTCATCCGCACCATCCTGCGGCTCTACAACGGCGTCTTCACGGAGTTCCGCCCCATCGACGAGTGCGAGCTGGCGACGTGGAGCGGCTATAAGGTCGAGCGGGTCAAGGAGCTGCTCAAGACGCTCTGGCAGCTGCGCGTCATCCGCTACATCCCGTCGAACCGCTCGCCGATGCTCTACATGGAGGAGGAGCGCCTGCCGCGCGCCGACCTCTACATCGCCCCCGAGACCTACAGGTACCGCCAGGAGCTCATGCGCGAACGCTTCGACCACATGCTCGCCTATGCGGCCAACGAGACGGAGTGCCGCAGCGTGGTGCTCGAGCGCTACTTCGGGGCCGACGACGCCCAACCCTGCGGCATCTGCGACATCTGCCTTGCCCGCCGGCGCGAGACGAAGCGGCAGCAGGCATCGACCGCCCCGACCGAACCGAACGCTCCGGCCGACAGTCCGGCAGGAAACCCGTCAGCGCACGACGCCGCCCCGACCGGCACCACGCCCGGGGGTCAAGCCTCAACCACTCCCCGTCCGACCGGCACCACGCCCGAGGGTCCCCGACCGGCCGGCTCGTTCCCAACCGGCGCGGCCCCGGAGACGGCTTCTGAGGCAGACGAAGCGGAAGCGGAAGCAGACAGCCCGACGGGCTCCTCACCCACGAGGTTGCCGATTGCCGCTGCCGAGGGGACCATTCCGACCGGGGAGCTGCGGCGCAGGGTGCTCGAGCTCCTCTCGTCCTCGCCCTGCTCACCGCAGGAGCTGCTCGACGCGCTGCACAGCGAACTGCCTGGAGCACTGTTCGTGGACGAGGGCCCCGTCATCGAACTGCTGCGCCGCCTCCAGGCACAGGGAGTGCTCCGCACCGAAGCCGACGGACGCCTCCACACCGTCCTCGCGCAGCCGTAATTCCATGCCTTCGGCAGCGGGTTCCCAGAACACAAAAACGGGCGGCACCCTGAGGCACCGCCCGGAATCATTCGGAATCGGAAATCACTTTAACCGTTTTTCATCATTTTCATCCCAGTTATACTGGACATCTTGCACCAGATAACGGCCAAGCACCTCCTTGTACTCCTCTTTCCACGGCAGAAGCACCGAGCCCCGCTCTTTCAATTCGGGAATCGACCGGTTAATCGTCTCATAGTCCGGCAAATCCTCGCTGTTTTCCACCTCCCACGGAAAGATAAACATGCTGAACAACGAACACTTATTAAGCAATACGGCCCGCTCTTCTTTCAATTTGGCAACCGAATCACACGGGATAATATAAAACCGTACAGATGCCAGAACATACCCGTTGACACATGTAAATTTTACCGACCGGATGGGTAATTCGAACCGGTCAAAAAACTGCTGCAAAGGGGCATTGACATTTGTCCCCATAGCCTGAAACCCCCAATTGTAATTCAGATAAGCAACCGTATCCCCGCCAAAGGCCGACAACGGCTTGTAGTCCGCATAACCGGGCTTGCGTGCAATGGCCGTCA
>ULWB01003240.1_pt1 | contig 13516 bp, 8 predicted proteins | sample 1959891 | NCBI WGS metagenome assembly ULWB01 (sample SAMEA4835799, study PRJEB28245) | human gut metagenome | biome: gut microbiome; material: fecal sample | place: Denmark | collected 2008 | reverse complement strand
CAAGAAACTAAAGCAGCCGCTCGTGCTGGGCTACGTCGTGGCCGGATTTCTTGTCAGCCCGCACATGCCTTACACCATGTCCGTGGTCGACAGGGCGGACATCAGCACATGGGGAGACATCGGCGTGATGTTCCTTCTGTTCTCGTTGGGCCTCGACTTCTCGTTCAAGAAGATACTGAAGATGGGCATGACTCCCGTAATTGCCACGTGTTCAATCGTGTTCTGCATGATGATGCTCGGCATAGTGACGGGTCACGCGTTCGGCTGGAGCCGCATGGACTGCATCTTTCTGGGCGGTATGCTGGCCATGAGTTCTACCACCATCATCTACAAAGCACTCGACGACTTAGGACTGAGACAGCAACGCTTCGCGGGAATTGTAATGAGCGTGCTAATCTTGGAGGATATCCTGGCCATTGTGCTGATGGTAATGCTGTCGGCGTTGGCCGTCGGCAATAACCCCGACGGTGGGCAGATGCTGGGCAGCGTGATGAAAATCGGCTTCTTCCTGATACTGTGGTTCGTGGTAGGTATATACCTGATACCGTGGATGTTGCGGTCAATGCGCAAGCTGATAAACAACGAGACACTGCTCATTGTGTCGCTGGGACTGTGCTGCGCGATGGCCGTACTGTCGACGAAAGTAGGCTTCAGCAGCGCCTTCGGGGCATTTGTCATGGGCTCGATACTGGCCGAAACGGTTGAGGCAGAACGCATAACAAAGCTCGTCGAACCCGTGAAAAACCTGTTCGGGGCGGTGTTCTTCGTGTCTGTCGGCATGCTTGTAGACCCCGAAGTGCTCGTCGACTATGCCCTGCCGATATTCCTGCTCGTGCTGACAATCATCCTGGGACAAGCCATATTCGGCTCGCTCAGCTTCCTGATAAGCGGCCAGTCGCTCAAGTCGGCCATGCAGTGCGGCTTCTCGATGGCGCAAATCGGCGAGTTCTCGTTCATCATCGCGTCGCTTGGACTGTCGCTCGGGGTCATCGGTAAGTTCCTCTACCCAGTCGTGGTGGCCGTCTCAGTGATAACGACCTTCCTCACTCCATACATGATAAGGGCAGCTAACCCGTGTTACGGACTGCTTGAAAGACATCTGCCCGCCAAGTGGACAGCCGCGCTGAACAACATTACGCTAAGCCGGCGGCCGGCGCATACGGGGCGGAAATGGAAGAGCCTGCTCATGCAGATGGCGCGCAACACTGTGATATACGCCATTCTTTCGGGTGCCACGATTGCCCTTATGTTCACCTTCTGCCTGCCTTTCGTCCGGCATATACTGCCCCACTGGTGGGCCAACGGCGTGTGCGGGGCTGCCACGTTGCTGCTCATTGCTCCATTCCTGCGCGCCATCGTGATGAAGAAAAACCATAGCGAGGAGTTCAAGGCGCTGTGGGCCGAGAGCACGTACAACCGTCCGGCACTGGTGTTCACCATACTTGTAAGGCTGGCCGTGGCCTCGGCGTTCGTATTTTACATATGCAACTACCTTACGAGGTTCACCAACGCGCTGATGATAAGCATTGCCGTGGCTGCCGTGGCGCTGATGGTCATCTCGCGCTCGCTCAAGAAACGTAGCATAAGGATGGAGCGGATGTTCATGCGGAACCTGCGCTCAAGGGATATAGAGGCCGAGGTAATGGGACGCAAACGCCCCTTGTACGAAGGCAAACTGCTTGACCGTGACATCCACATTGCCGACTTCGAGGTGCCCGAAGACTCGCTCTGGGCTGGCAAGACGCTGCGCCAGCTCGAGCTGCGAAGCCGCTACGGGGTTCACGTAAGCAGCATTCTGCGCGGAATACAGCGTATCAACATACCCAAGGGGAGCACAATCGTATTTCCGTGCGACAGGATACAGGCCATCGGCAGCGACGAACAGCTTACGGCCCTGAGCTCGGCAATCGGGCGTGAGGTGCGCCCGCAGGATCCCGACATTGAGAAACGTGAGATGAAACTGCGGCAGGCCGTGATAAGCGGGGGCGGCACCTTCGCCGGCAAGACGATGAAGGAGAGCGGCATAAGGGACGTGTACAACTGCATGGTGGTAGGCCTGGAGGAGGGCAAGGAGAACCTTACGCTCGTCGACCCGGCACGCCGTCTCGTCAAAGGGGACGTTATCTGGCTCGTAGGAGAGGAAGAAGACCTTGAGCGCTTCAGCAGTGACAACTGACGGTCGGCAGCTACCCACACGGCTATCACTTTGCGTTATAACTGTAGGAAACGCCTTACATATTGAAAAACGTTGACGCTCCACAGCGGGCACGGCCAGAAAAATTCCTCCAATTGACTTGTACACGTGAATCTGAAGCGTGCAAACGTAACTCGCTGTAATACTTACCGTTACGCATTAAGGCCGTTTTTTGTGCATCGGAAAACGGCCTTTTTCATGCCCAAAAGCCATGATTTTCGTTGAGAAAAAGCATATTCCGCTAAATGAAAAAGCACGTTTCACCCTGAGAAAAGGCATGTTTTACAATCTAAAACATGCCTTCTTACTTTTTAATACATATTCTTTCATATAAAGTAAGGCCGTTTTGCCAAGTCCAAGTAGCATTATTACGAAATCCGTTTCCAGATTGCGCAAGGACAATGAACATCCTTCAGCGACGCTTTGCTATGCCTTACCACGCTTTAAATGACAATATGACAAATGCCGGGAAACAAATTGTGCGCGACCGGAAAACGGCCGCGCGCATATATCAAAAGCACGTTACGGACAACGCTGTACGTCAATACCACTGCACGGCATTGCTGAATCCACTGCGCTTGTCGTACTTCAGCGCATCGGTAAGTGTTGCGGCGTTGCAACGGAAAGAGAAGTTGTACGACGTATATGGCGCCAAAACGACCGAGCAACTCATGTTGAAGCAGTGGAGGTCACGCTGAAGCGAGGCCGTGGTCATTGACATCTCGTGGTTCTCGAAGTCGTATCCCGACGAGAAACTTATGTTCCATCCGTCGCTGATACGTATGTTTCCGCTGAAGTTGAGCGTCTGAGTGAAACGGTAGGGATAGCGCATAGTCTTCGTGTTGAAGCGCTCGCGCCTTGTGTCCTCACGCATGGATATACCGTAACCGATGGTAAGAGACCATGGCATTGAGAACTTCATGTATCCGTCCTCGTCAGTCTCCGCCTTTCCGGCGCTCTCCTTCTTAGCCCCATGCTGTCCGCGCACGAGGTCGTCGTCGACGTTACTCTCTATGTCGGTATTGTCGGTCTCGTCCTCGTCAGTCTGCTTCTCGTCCTCCTCGTCATCGCCTCCGCCAAACCATTTCTTGATTTTCTCGGGCGTAAGGGTGAACGAGATGTTCTGCGACATACCCTGGAATCGACCGAAGCGGCCCTTGCTATATTCGGTATGTGTTCCCACATAGGGGTTGCCGTTCTCGTCCAGTTCGTAAGCGTAGGTGGCGAACACGGCGTTCATGTTGAACGTATAGCTCTTCCACCACTTTAGTCTGAGGCGCACGGTAAGGTCGCTCCACGGCCTTTCTTTGTCCGCCATGTTATAGCCCATGTTGAAACCGAGCTCGTCAATGATACTCAACTTCTTAACACCGGTTGAGTCTTTGTCCGACTTTACCTTCATCTCGATGTTGTTCGACAAGTCGAACGTTATGCTACCCGTGCTTCCGCGCGACGGCAGAGAGAATAGTCCGTGCTCGAAGGGGCTGTATTCCTCGAGCGTAACGTTGCCCTCGGCGTCGGTCTTCTGGTACGTCTCGTAGTAGCGCGAGCCGTTGTCGGGCGCGTAGCTGAACGTCACCTGCGGCGTCATGACATGCCTGATGGCTTGTATCTTGTCGCCGAAGAGCTTTTTACTGGGCGTCCAGAATCCGTAAAGCTTAGTCGACGCGCTGACGCTCATGCGCCAGTCGTACACGTTGTAAAAGCCGTACACGGTGTCGGCCACTTCCTCCTGCGCCGCCGTGTCCCATGAACGCATGATCTTGTTGGAGTACATACGGTCGGTGAAGTTGAACGACGGGTTGATGTTTATATAATTAAACAAAGTGAAGTTGGCCTGTATCGGTATCTGGTGTTGAAATCCGTTGCGCCAGTCCTTGATAAGGTTCGACTTGAACAAGAGGTCTTCTTTCGTGTCAATCGAGTTGCGCAGCTGTCCCGTGTAGCTCATGGATATCTTCTCGTACCAGCGCTCCTTGCCGGCGGCATGCCTGCGCTTGAAGGGATAGAAGCGGCTAACGGATATGTTAAGGTCGGGCAGCGTGAGGCTGACCGTTGAGTCTATCATGTTCTGGCTGAGGTTGGCCGTACCGCTCAAGGTCAGTCCGAGGCTCGAGAATGTCGAGCTCCAGCTTACGCTCGAGGTGCGCAGACTCTGCGTGTAGCTCTGCGGGTTGTACATGCTGTTGAGGTTGTTGCGCTCGTAGTCGGTAGTGGCAAAGTTGACACTGGCCGACAGACTGGTGTACGGATTGGCCTTTGAGTCCTGGCGATGGCTCCACTGAAGCTTGAAGCTGGTCTGCTCCGTATAGTCAGGCATGCCCTTGTCGCCGTTCTTGGTGTTCTGGTAACTGAAGAAGAAACTGCCGCTGTAACGGTAGCGCTTGCGGTAGTTCGAGGCCACGCTTACGCCCCACGAGCCCTTGGTGTATATCTCGCCGAGCAACTTGAGGTCCCACTTGTCGCTCATGGCGAAGTAGTATCCGCCGTCGCGCAGGTAGAATCCGCGCGAGCTCTCGTCGCCGTAGCTTGGCATGATGAAGCCGCTCGAATAGCTCTTGGTGAACGGGAAGAAGCCGTAAGGGATGGCCAACGGCAACGGTACGTCGGCCACAACGAGATAGGCGGGGGCGAACACGACGTCCTTACCCGGCCTAACCTTGGCGCGGGATAGGGCTATGTAGAAGTCTGGGTGCTCCTGGTCGCACGTAGTATAACGGCCATGCTGAAGGTAAAGCACGCCGCTTGAGTCGCGCTTCGACTGCTCGCTCGACAGGTATCCGTCCTGCTGCGCTGTGTAGACGCTGTTGATAAAGCCCTTTTTCGTCTTGAAGTTGAACGACATGGTGTCGCTCTCGTAAGTGTCCTGCCCCATCACGAACACTGGCTTGCCGTCTATCTTGCCCGTCGTGTCGGCAGTACCCGTGGCATGTACAATGCTGCTGTCGAGGCTCATCTGTATGCGGTCGCTCTTGAGGTCCATGTTCTGGTACTTCACGTTGGCCTCGCCGTACAGTTTGGCACGTCGTGAAGCGGCGTCGTAAACGAGCGAGTCTTCCGACGAGAAGTCAACCGGAGCGTCAAGTCCGTTAGAGCGTTTGCGGTTAATACTGTCAAGCCTTATAGAGTCGTCAATCTGCTTATTGTGCTTGTATATGGCCAACGTGAGCGAGTCCATCTTCGTCGTGTCGGGCCCGGAAGAACCTGCCGCCGTGTCAACGGCGAGCGAGTCGGCTATCGGCAATGAATCGGCGCCATGCCCTGCGGCACTGTCGGCCACGGCGACAGAGTCTCTCCCGGCGCCGTCACGGCCATTACCCAAGAAAAAAGGCATGGTGGGTTCTGCCATCACGAATATGAAAGCAGACAGCAGAATGAATATGACTGTTTTTGTTCTCATTACAATGCAGGGTGCAAATTTACGGAAATAAAACTTAATAGCACACCAAATTTTCCGTTTTCTTCATTATTTTAACGTTTTGGCATGCTGCCCCGCGCCTTTAAGTACATGATGTATTGATATTTACGGCACTACGGGCAGCACAACCGCTGACCGCCGAAACGCCGGCATGGCACGCACGGCGGCAAGCGCTACGGACACCAGCCAAGCCCAGCCAGGCACTCCGCCCGTAACACGCTGACATCCAACGCTTTTGCAAAAGGCCACCTTTCGCGCTCCAAAAGGCCGTCTTTCATCGTGCAAAAGGCGGCCTTTTACGACGCCATTTGCCGTCAATCACAAAAACACCAGGCACCGCCCGACGCGAAGACAGCCAAAAATTAGCACCGCAAAGGTATGCAATGTCAGAAAAAATACCTACATTTGCATCGCAAAAACATAAGTGCGCCACACCTTACCAGCCGGCATACGGGCGCCAATAACGGACAAGGAGAATAACGAAATGAGTGAGACTAATGTACAGAACGTGTCGAAAGTATATTTTACCGACTTTCGATGCAAACCTGACGAGGGGCATGTTGACAAACTGAAACGACTGATTAAACATGCCGGTATCGACAAAATCGACATGGACGGTAAGTTCGTAGCCATAAAAATGCACTTCGGCGAACTTGGCAACCTTAGCTTCCTGCGCCCAAACTACGCACGCGCCATAGTCGACGTAGTCAAGCAATTAGGCGGAAAACCATTCCTTACAGACTGCAACACACTATATCCAGGCAGCCGCAAGAACGCCATCGAGCACTTGTACTGCGCCTGGGAGAACGGCTTTACGCCGCTTACCGTAGGCTGTCCGGTCATCATCGGCGACGGCCTCAAGGGCACTGACGACATCGCCGTACCGGTAGTCGGGGGCGAATACGTCAAAGAGGCCAAGATAGGACGCGCCATAATGGACGCCGACGTGTTCATCTCGCTCACCCACTTCAAGGGACACGAGATGACGGGTTTTGGCGGAACGATCAAGAACATAGGCATGGGCTGCGGCTCACGCGCCGGCAAGAAAGACCAGCACTGCAACGGCAAGCCCGTGATTGACCAGGAGGCGTGCCGCGGTTGCCGCCGATGCATGGCAGAATGTGCCAACAACGGCCTCATGTTTGACGCCGAACGCAAGAAGATATCGATAAACCATGACAACTGCGTAGGCTGCGGACGCTGTATCGGAGCATGCAACTTCGATGCCATATCGTTCGCCAATAACGCTTCGGTAAAAGACCTTAACTGCCGCATGGCGGAGTACACCAAGGCCGTGATTGACGGCAGACCAAATTTCCATGTGTCCGTAATACGCGACGTTTCACCAAACTGTGACTGCCACGCAGGCAACGATACACCCATCATTCCTGACGTAGGCATGTTCGCATCGTTCGATCCGCTCGCCCTTGACCAGGCCTGCGCCGACGCTTGCCTTAAGCAGACACCCCTGCCGAATAGCCAGATTGCGGACGAAATGGCCAAGCCCGACTTCCACGATCATCACGATAACTTCCTCAACAGTAATCCAAACACCGAATACAAGACCTGCCTCGCGCATGCCGAGAAAATCGGACTGGGCAGCAGGAAGTACGAGATGGTGAGAGTGAAGTAAAGGTGAAAGGGTGAAAAGGTGAAAGGGTGAAAGAGGCATTCTCGCTTATTCTGAATGTCTTTTTCACCCTTTCACCTTTTCACCCTCTCACCTTTATTCAAACATTTGTTCCATTTCTTTAAACCGTTGCAGCCCTTCGCCGCCATGCTTTGCCACGCTACGTTCGGCCTGTTCAAGCGTTTTCTCACGGTCGAGCTTGGTTTTCGAGAAGAACTTGTCGGCATAACAGATGACCTTTTCCTCCAAAGTCTCGGGCAGAAGGTCGATATGCGGCAGTGGAAGGGCCTGTTCCTCAATCTCTTTTAATGACAAGCCCGCCCCCGTATGGCGTCCGCACACCCTGGCATGAAGCGGAAATCCCTCGGCGCGCATTATCTCCGCGCCGAGCAGTCCGTGACGTATGTAAGGCTCTGTGCCGAAACATTTGATGTCGGGAGCATTGGTCTTGATAATCCCTATGTCGTGAACCATTGCCGCCTCAAGCAGGAACTGGCGGTCAAGTTGCAGTTCGGGATGGGCGTCAGCGATGGCCAACGCCTTGTCGGCAACGGCCTTGCTATGACGCAGGAGAATGTCTTTCAGTTCGTCGTTATCCTTGTAATACCTATCAATAATTAATTTATAATTCATAATTCCATTGTTTTTCAGGAGTAAGGAGAGAAGGAGTAAAGGAGTAAGTAGATTTGCATTACAAGACAACAAACATTCACTTGAAAGGCATTTCTACTTACTCCTTTACTCCTTCTCTCCTTACTCCTTAATAAAATTAAGCGTTAATCCAGTCGCGCTCGATATAAGCTATCACGTCACCGCGGTTGATTTTCGAGCCTTGTTTTGCCGCAATCTCGACTAATTTGCCGCCAAGCGCAGCGGGAATAGGCTCAAACTGGCCCCACGGAGTCTGTATGTAGCAGAACGTTTCGCCCTCTTTATAATGCTGGCCGATGTACGGTTCGATACACGGAGTGCACTCACTGCCGCCCTCGAAGTCAAAGAATACCTGACCTTTAAACGGAGATACTATTGCGTCAGCCTTCGCATGCTTGAACGCCGCGAGCTCTTCTGGCGTAAGAGTTGCGCCGAGTTTTGCGTCCTTAGCCTTCTGGAGGTCAGCCAGGAAGCGCTTTTTCGCCGCTCCGCTCTTGTAGTCACGGTACTGTTCCGGGTGCATAGCAAGCTCGAAAAGCTCTTCGTTGTCGGGGCCACACTCCCATCCGTTCTCGTCCATCTCCTTCTTGAAGTCGTCCAATGCGTCAGGAACCAGCGTGTGCGGGTCGGCATCGGTAAACTCGCGTCCTTGCTTTCCGGCAAGTTCTACAAGCTCGGGAGCGATTTCGCCAGGAATCTTTCCGCTCTTGCCGAGTATCATACCCCACATCGAGTCGTCCATCATCACGAAGCGTCCCTTGCCTTGTGCCATGGTGAGAAGGTTCAACAGGGCGATATTCTTGACATATTGTGAGAACGGAGTAACCAATGGTGGATAACCTACGCGCGGCCAAACGTATGCCACTTCGTCAAACAACTTGACGAGAAGGTCGTCAGTCGACAGTTCGGGTTGCCCCTTGCTCTTGAGTATCGAGTTGATAGAACGATGCACGCCGGCAAGGTCTGCCATCATGCTGCCCATCATTCCGCCGGGCAGTCCGCAACCAAGCAGCAGCGAACTCATCAGCTTGTTGCCAGGATTGATGAAGTAACCGAGCCAGTCGTCGATAAACTCCTGCGTGAGCGAACGTGCGTGCATGTAGGCGTTCATGTTGATTTCGGCAACCTCGAAGCCCTCGTTCTTCAGCATGCTCTGTACCGAGATGATGTCCGGATGCACCTTACCCCACGACAGAGGCTCGATTGCCGTGTCGATAACGTCGCCTCCGTTGTTGCACACTTCGAGGATTGAAGCCATCGAAAGGCCCGGTCCAGAGTGGCCGTGATATTGCAGGATGATGTCCGGATGCTTGGTCTTGATAGCCTTGGTGAGCTGTCCCAGCATTGCGGGCTGGCCTATTCCGGCCATGTCCTTGAGACATATTTCGGTGGCGCCGGCCTCAACCAGTTGGTCAGCTATGTTGCTGTAATACTCTACCGTATGTATTGGCGACGTCGTGATGCAAAGCGTTGCCTGCGGCGTCATGCCCGCCTCGAGTGCCCATTTTATGCTCGGTATGATATTTCTTACGTCGTTAAGACCACAGAATATACGTGTAATGTCTACGCCCTGGGCGTGTTTTACCTTGTACATCAGTCGGCGCACGTCGTCAGGAACGGGATACATGCGCAGCGCATTAAGGCCGCGGTCGAGCATGTGGGTCTTTATGCCCACCTCGTTGAATGGTTTACAGAAAGCCCTGACCGCCTCATTGGGATTCTCGCCGGCAAGCAGGTTCACCTGCTCGAAGGCTCCGCCGTTGGTCTCCACGCGCGAGAAGCACCCCATGTCGATGATTGCCGGAGCTACACGCTCGAGCTGGTCCTTGAGTGGCTGGAACTTACCTGAAGACTGCCACATGTCGCGATAAACGAGACTGAACTGGATTTTCTTTTTCATATTTAGATTTTTTAGGTTGCACGAACCCTGCACAGGCCCGCGTAAATGTTAGTGTTCTTGCTGCAAAAATAGGCATTTTTCCCAATAGTAAGACGTTATATCGAGAAAAATATGCCACTTTCGACGAATAAAACGATTTTTAACTAAAATGCGCCTGACCGTCTTGCATTTTGCAACACACACCTCGCAAACAGGGGCTTTACGCCCACTTACAATCCGTAAGCAGGCTTCTGCTTGCCGCCATGAATACGCTTGATTCACAGCGGCATTAAAGCAGTCATGTAAAAGGCCGCGTTTCGCGTTGCAAAAGGCCGTCTTTTAGGGCATGAAAGATGGCCTTTTACAACGCGAAAGACCGTCAATCGGAATATGCCTCGCGGCAACCGATGATTTAATCGGTTTAATTTGCGGCGTTAAAGGAAAATAAGTAAATTTGCTTTCGGTATAAAACGGTGATTAAATGAAAGCAATACGGTTAGTCCCTATAATGCTGCTGTTTACCGTGACGATGGCGTCATGCCTTGCCGACGGCAACGCTCGGACGGGCGTCCACCGTGAAAACGGCTGGTACCACATCACGCCCGGCACGGCTGACAGCATATCACGACGCCCAATCGTGGCGGTAAAGGAGTTCATGAACATGCGACTTGACACTAATTTCTTAGGCCGGCCGTTCATCAAAGCGCATGTCTGTAAACATAAAGCCGAAGCATGGGCCGACTCAACCGAGCTGGCCATAGGCCATCGGATAGGCCTCGTCATCGACGATTCGGTAATTACCGCGCCGCGCGTAAACGGCAGAATAGAAAGCGGAGTGTTTACTATCGAAACGTATGAGGGGCGCGGCCTGACCGAACTTTACCGCCGCCTGCTGGCCGAGAAGCGCGACACGCTGATGCGTATTTGCGTGCACAGGTACAAGGACAGCCCGTTCTGGGGACTTGACCTTGACCAATGCGACTCGCTTGCGAACACGATGGACTATCACGACGACCACCGACGGTCGTACAAGGTGATAATCGGCGGGCGGTAATCAGCGCCCCATGTTGTGGTTCATGAAGCGGTGTTCGGCCAGCTTCTCGTACTTAGTGCCCGGCCGTCCGTAGTTGGCATAGGGGTAAATGCTTATTCCGCCGCGCGGCGTAAACAGCCCGATAACCTCTATATATTTAGGGTCCATCAGCTTAATCAGGTCCTTCATAATGATGTTCACGCAGTCTTCATGGAAGTCGCCGTGGTTACGGAAACTGAAAAGATACAGCTTCAGGCTCTTGCTCTCTACCATGCGGACGTCGGGAATATAGCTGATGCGTATCTCGGCGAAGTCGGGCTGACCCGTAATTGGGCACAATGAGGTGAACTCCGGGCAGTTGAACTGCACCCAATAGTCGTTGTCCGGGTGCTTGTTTACGAACGTTTCAAGCACCTCTGGGGCGTAATCCATGCGGTATTCCGCCTTTCGGCCGAGGCTCTTCAAGCCCTCGTACTGTCTTGTTTCACTATTTATCATGACAATTTAAATACTTTCCAGATGTTATAACTTATACCTTCGTCGTACACGTCGGTGCCGTCGTGCTCCTTCACTTTCTTCACAACGCGCACCGTTATGGGCAGAACCACGATTTCGTAGAGCGTCTTCAGCACCACCTGCGATATGATAAGCGACATCATTTCGCCTGCAGGAACTACGCCGGAGAGCGCCAACGGGAAGAACACCAGCGAGTCGGCAGTCTCGCCGAACAGCGTGCTTACCACGGCGCGCACGGAGAAATGCTTGCCGTGAGACGACAACTTCATGCGGCTCATGACGTAGGCGTTGATGAACGACCCCACGAGAAAGGCCACAAACGACGCCGCGGCAATACGCGGAGCAAGGCCGAAGATGGCATGGAAGCCCTCGTCGTTATGCCAGTAAGGCGCTCCGGGAATGGCGTCGGCCAAAGCCCCGAAAGCCACGAAGATAAGGTTCATCGCGAAGCCGGACCATATCAGGAGGCGCGCTTTGCGGAAACCCCACACCTCGCAGACGCAGTCGTTAATGATGTAAGACACGGGAAAGACCAGCAGTCCGCCCGTAATGTTTATCGCTCCGATGGATATCTGCTTTGTCTCGAGCACGTTTGCCGTTATCAGGCAGACGCAAAAGAGTATGCCGAAAAGCATGAACAGCACACTCACCTGTTTGTTTTCTGTCTTCATTTCCTTGTTTTTTAAGAGGTTTACCAAGCACTCTGTTTTAGGTTTTACGGTTTTAGGGTTGTGAGGTTGTAAGGTTTTAGGGTTATTAGGTTATGGGGGTGTAAGGTTATAAGGTTTTACTGTCATGCGGTTATGAGTTTTTTGGGTAATGGGGTTTTATTATATTTCAGCACAGCCGTATAACAGCAAGACCGTAAAATTCTATTACCTCAAAACCGTAAAACCTTATAACCTTACAACCCCATAACCTAATAACCTTATAACCGCATAACCCAACAACCTCAAGACCTCATTACCTGAAATCTTTTCAGCCTGCAAAATTACTGCAAATTATCGTCATTTCCACCGTTTTGCGGGATAATTTTCAACGCCAAACATAACCTATTGATATTCAATAAGTTATATACGCCTTTGCAAAAGGCCGTCTTTTGGCCTGCAAAAGGTGGCCTTTTAGCGTGCGATTTGCCGTCTTTTACAACGCGAAAGACGGCCTTTTGCAAAACGGGTGGTTTCGTATCATATAAAAAACGTCAATATGTCGATATTTTATTGGTTTTTGTTTGCCTTATCGCCATTTAACGATAACTTTGCATAAAGTAATCAATCAAAACACTATAAACAATGAAGAAAGTCTTATCTATCGCCGCCCTTGCGCTCGCAACACTGTCTGCCAACGCGCAGGATACGGCCTACAAAATTACGGGTACTGTGCCCGCTGACGTAAAAACGGTATATCTGGGCGTAATGAACGCACGCCAACCCGTTGACAGCGCAGCCGTAACAGGTGGTAAATTCACGCTCGACGGCACACGACAGAAGGACGAACTCCTTATGATTATCACGGGAGATTATTACCTTCCGGTGTTCAATGACGGTACGCCAATCGACCTTAACACCGTTGCCAAGACGTTCACCGGCTCTGAACTGAACAAGAAAATGTATGCCTACGATAATGAACTGTCATCATATACCGAAAATCTTAACGCGGCAATCATGGAGTATCGTGCGGCAAGTGCTGACACTACTGCGGAAGGAAAGGCAAAGCTGAAAGAACTTGAAGCCAAGTGTGAACAACTGCAGGACGCTGCAATAACCAAGCAGATAGATATTGTTAAGGCGAATAAGGATAATCTTATCCCGGTAGCTTTCCTCAGCCAACTTTATTACATACTTGACTATAACGAGCTGAAGGAGCTTCTGCCCGAGACCGCTCCTTACTACAACCACCCTGCAATGGCACGCGTAAAGGCGCAGCTTGCGGCTCTCGAGAAGCGCATGCCCGGCAAGATGTTCACCGACCTGTCGATGAACGACACCGAAGGAAACCCTCGCAAGCTGAGCGAATGGTGCGGTAAGGGCAACTATGTGCTGGTGGATTTCTGGGCAAGCTGGTGCGGACCGTGCCGCCAGGAAATGCCTAACGTAGTGGCAAACTACGAGAAATACCACTCAAAAGGCTTCGAGATTGTAGGCGTTTCGTTCGACAACAAGGCCGAAGCGTGGAAGAAAGCCATCGCCGACATC
>ULWB01061203.1_pt1 | contig 13578 bp, 9 predicted proteins | sample 1959891 | NCBI WGS metagenome assembly ULWB01 (sample SAMEA4835799, study PRJEB28245) | human gut metagenome | biome: gut microbiome; material: fecal sample | place: Denmark | collected 2008 | reverse complement strand
CGGGAAATGACAAGCCATATATTTATAAGATGGCATTTGTCATGGTTGGACTCGGCGTAATTGGACTTGGATGTTCCATCACAGCACAGTATTTTTCAGCGAAAACGGCAATGGGAATCGGAAAGGAGATCCGGTATGATCTGTTCAAGCATATCGAGACACTTTCCTATACAGAGATTGATAAGCTCGGTAGTGCGACGCTCATCACACGTATGACGAGTGATGTCAATCAGGTACAGACGGGAATCAATATGTTCCTGCGTCTGTTTATGCGTTCACCGTTTATCGTATTCGGTGCAACGATCATGGCGTTTTCTGTGAATGCGAAGGCATCGCGTGTGTTCTTCATCACGCTTCCGGTTCTGATCGTGATCGTATTTGGAATCATGCTTGTTTCGATTCCTTTGTATAAGAAAGTACAGAGCAAGCTTGACACAGTAACATTGAAATCCAGAGAGAATCTGTCCGGTGTGCGTGTCATCCGTGCATTTAATCAGGAGAAGAAGGAAAAAGAGGAGTTTGCCGAGGTAACGGAAGCACTGACGAAAGGACAGCTTTTCGTCGGAAAGATTTCTTCTTTCTTAAATCCGCTGACATACGCAGTCATTAACCTGTCGATTGTAGCCCTGATCTGGGGCGGCGCAAAGCAGGTAGATCTCGGTATCTTGAAACAGGGTCAGGTCTACGCACTTGTAAACTACATGTCACAAATTCTGATTGAACTTGTAAAGCTTGCCAACCTGATCATTACCGAGACCAAGGCAGTTGCCTGTGCAAACCGTCTTGGAGCAATCTTTGAGACGACAAGCAGCCAGACATATGAGACTGCACCCGTGGAAGCAGCCGGCGGTACAGCGATTCCGAAGGTGGAGTTTGTCGATGCAGGTCTCACGTATGCGGAGGCAAAGGAATCTTCTATCGAGGGCTTATCGCTGAAGGTAAAACGTGGCGAGACGATTGGTATTATCGGAGGTACCGGCTCTGGTAAGTCCACACTTGTGAATCTGATCCCACGTTTCTATGACTGTACGCAGGGAAGCATCAAGATCGACGGTGTGGATGTAAAAGAATATCCGAAGGAACAGTTGATTGAAAAGATTGGTGTCGTTCCACAGAAGGCAGTGCTGTTTTCTGGAACGATCGCAGATAATATCCGCTGGGGCAAGGAAGATGCAACGAAAGAGGAGATCGAGGAAGCACTTTCAATCGCACAGGCGGAGGATTTTGTACAGCAAAAAGAGGGCGGTATCGAGTTTGTGCTGAACCAGGGCGGTAAGAATCTGTCCGGTGGGCAGAAACAGAGACTGACGATTGCACGTGCGCTTGTGAAGAAGCCGGAAATCCTGATCCTTGATGACAGTTCTTCCGCTCTTGACTATGCAACAGATGCCGCACTCCGGAAAGCCATCAAGGAGAAGACGGATCACACGACCGTATTCCTCGTATCGCAGCGTGCATCCTCCATCATGTATGCAGATAAGATCGTCGTTTTGGACGATGGTAAGATCGCAGGGATAGGCGATCATGATACACTGATGAAGAATTGCCCGGTATATCAGGAGATCTACGCATCCCAGAACAAGGAGGTGAAGGCAGATGTCTAAGGATAAGAAAAAGAAGCTGCAGGGCTTTGATAAAGCTGTGTTGAAGCGTGTATTGACACACATCAAGAAATACCGTATTCTGGTCATCCTTTCGTTTGTCTGTGCAATGATCACCGTTGCCTCAACCTTGTATGCACCGATTCTGACCGGTGATGCAATCGACTTGATCGTCGGAAAAGGTCTGGTTGACTTCGATGGAATCAAGGACATCATCTATACATTTGTGATGGTAACCGTTGTGACAGTGCTTTCACAGTGGTTTATGAATATTATTAACAACCATATCACATATTCCGTTGTGCGGGATATCCGTATCGAAGTATTTAATCATATGGAGGAGCTTCCGCTTTCCTATATTGATTCGCACAAGCATGGCGATATCGTGAGCCGTATCGTGTCGGATATCGACCAGTTTGCAGACGGACTTCTGATGGGATTTACACAGCTGTTCACCGGAATCGTAACGATTCTTGCAACGCTTGGATTTATGATAGCTGTAAATGTACCGATCGCGTTGGTTGTAATTGTATTGACGCCACTTTCCCTGTTTGTAGCATCGTTTATTGCGAAGCGTACCTATCATCTGTTCCACCGGCAGTCTGAGACGCGTGGAGATATCACAGCACTGGTTGACGAGATGATCGGGCAGCAGAAGATTGTGCAGGCATTTGGCTACGAGGATGAAGCGTTGGAGCGTTTTGGGGAGATCAATGACCGTCTGGAGAAAGATAGCATGTCAGCAACCTTTTATTCGTCCATTGTCAATCCATGTACAAGATTTCTCAACAACCTTGTATATGCGGCAGTCGGTATCATCGGTGCGGTTTCCGTGATTTCGACCGGATTTACTGTTGGACAGCTTACCTGCTTCTTAAGCTACGCAAACCAGTATACAAAACCATTTAACGAGATATCAAACGTCATCACCGAGCTTCAGAATGCGATGGCTTGTGCCGGTCGTGTGTTTGAGCTTCTGGATGAGACACCACAGGTACCGGAGAAGGAGAACGCCCATGTATTAACGGATACGAAGGGTGCAATCGAGATTAAGGATGTGAATTTCTCCTATGTGAAAGATAAGACACTTATCACGAATCTGAACCTCTCTGTAAAGCCGGGTATGCGTGTGGCAATCGTCGGACCAACCGGATGTGGAAAGAGTACACTTATCAATCTGCTGATGCGGTTTTACGATGTGGATACCGGTTCCATCTCGGTTGATGGTACAGATATCCGGGATATGACAAGAGACAGCCTGCGCCAGAATTATGGTATGGTATTGCAGGAGACATGGTTAAAGAGCGGTACGATCCGTGAGAACATTGCATACGGAAAGCCGGATGCTACCGATGAGGAGATCGTACAGGCAGCGAAGCTTGCACATTCTGACAGCTTCATCCGCCGTCTGCCACAGGGCTATGACACGGTGATCGCTGAGGATGGCGGCAATCTTTCACAGGGTCAGAAACAGCTTTTGTGTATCACACGGGTGATGCTGTTATTGCCGCCGATGCTTATATTAGATGAGGCGACTTCTTCCATTGATACACGTACGGAGATCCGGATCCAGAAGGCATTTAACCGTATGATGCAGGGCAGAACGAGCTTTATTGTTGCACACAGATTGTCAACAATCCGCGAGGCAGATGTAATCTTAGTTATGAAGGATGGAAATATCATCGAGAAGGGAAACCACGACCAGCTTATGGCACAGAATGGCTTCTACACGAATCTGTACAATTCACAGTTTGCACACTAAGCTTTTGCTTGACAAACCGCGGATTGCATGACATATTTGAAAAAGAAAAATGGAACGATCGCAGGAGGAACAAACAGGTATGAAGATTTTTAATACACTCACCAGACATAAGGATGAATTTCATCCGATCAACGAGGGCAAGGTAGGTATCTATGTCTGTGGACCAACCGTATATGACTATATTCACATCGGAAATGCAAGACCGATGATCGTGTTTGATACATTGCGCAGATATTTTGAGTACAAGGGCTATGAAGTAAACTATGTGTCAAACTTTACCGATGTCGATGACAAGATCATCAAGCGCGCGAATGAAGAAGGTGTGGATGCGTCTGTGATTTCCGAGCGCTACATCGCAGAGTGCAAGAAGGATATGGCAGCGCTTCATGTAGAAGAAGCAACGACACATCCGCAGGCAACGAAGGAAATCCCGGACATGATCGCAATGGTAGAGACGCTGATTGAGAAGGGCTATGCATACGAAGTAAATGGAACCGTATATTTCCGTACGAGAAAGTTCTCTGATTATGGTAAGCTTTCTAAGAAGAATATTGACGATCTGCGTGCCGGAAACCGTGAGCTTCTTGTATCCGGTGAGGACGAGAAGGAAGATCCACTTGATTTCGTACTCTGGAAGCCGAAGAAGGAGGGCGAGCCATCATGGCCATCTCCTTGGGGCGATGGAAGACCAGGCTGGCATCTGGAGTGTTCGGTTATGTCGAAGAAGTATATTGGCGATGTCATCGATATTCATGCCGGTGGAGAGGATTTGATCTTCCCACATCATGAGAATGAGATCGCGCAGAGTGAGGCAGCCAATGATACAGAGTTCGCACGGTACTGGATGCACAATGGATTTTTGAAGATCAACAATGAGAAGATGTCCAAGTCACTCGGTAACTTCTTCACGGTAAGAGAGATTGGCGAAAAGTATGATCTGCAGGTGATTCGTTTCTTCATGCTTTCCGCACATTACAGAAGTCCGCTTAACTTCTCCGCAGAACTTGTGGAAAGCTCTAAGAACGGTTTAGACAGAATCCGTACATCTGCATCGAAGGTAGAGGAGGCAATCAATAACAGTACAGTCTCCGATATGACAGAGGCAGAGACGAAGCTTGCAGAAGAGATTCCGACCTATGTAAAGCGTTTTGAGGATGCCATGGAGGATGACTTAAATACAGCCGATGCAATCTCTGTAATCTTCGAGCTTGTAAAATTCGCAAATACAAATGTCGAGGCTGGTGCAACAAGCAAGGCATTTGCACAGAAGCTGTATGATACAATGAAACAGCTGATGGATATTCTTGGTATTGATATCAAGGAGCAGGAGGTGCTTTTAGACGAGGAGATCGAGAATCTGATCGAGGAACGTCAGGCAGCCAGAAAGGCAAAGAACTTTGCGAGAGCGGATGAAATCCGTGATCTGCTCACAGAGAAGGGAATCATTCTGGAGGATACCAGAGAAGGTGTAAGATGGAAGAGAGCGTAAAGACCGAACAGGTAAATGCATATCAGTACTCGCCGCTTGCGCTTGCGTATATGGGCGACAGTATATTGGATCTGCTTGTGAAGAAATATTTTGTCACACATTCCAACATGCAGCCACATAAGTATCATGTGGAGGTCAGCAAGATCGTTAAGGCGGTGAATCAGGCAGATTATATCGATCAGATCATGGAAGAACTGTCAGAGGATGAGCTGGATGTCTACAAGCGTGGCAGAAATACGAATACTCATTCCAAGGCGAAGAATGCCACGATGGGACAGTACCGCAAAGCAACGGGATTAGAAGCCCTGTATGGATATCTGTATCTGAAAGGGGATATGGAACGACTGCAGTATTTTGTGAATGGTATGATTAAACAGTATCTCGCGGGCAAAGAACAGTAAAGGAAAACAAAATGAGTGAGAATAAGAATATTATAAATGAACAGGAACCGCAGGACGACCATATGATTGAAGGCAGAAATGCGGTGTTAGAGGCGTTTCGTGCCGGAAAAACAATCGACAAGCTGTATATTCAGGATGGTCTGCGCGATGGCGTGATTTCATCCATCTTACGTGATGCGAAGAAAAAAGATGTGATCGTAAATTTTGTGAGCAAGGAAAAGCTTGATCAGATGTCTCCAGACCGGAAGCATCAGGGTGTGATGGCAATTACAGCGGCATTTTCGTATGCGGAAGTGGATGATATCTTAGAAAAAGCAAAGGAAAAGGGTGAAGATCCATTTATCTTTATCTTAGATGAAATCGAGGATCCACATAATTTAGGAGCAATCATCCGTACCGCAAATCTGTGTGGGGCACATGGCGTGATCATTCCGAAGCGTCGCGCAGTCGGACTGACTGCAACGGTAGTCAAGGCTTCGGCAGGTGCAATCCACTATACACCGGTTGCTAAGGTGACAAATATTGCCAAGACAATCGAAGAATTAAAGGACAAAGGATTATGGTTTGCCTGCGCTGATATGGGCGGTGAGGTGATGTACCGGGCGAACCTGACCGGACCGATCGGTCTTGTGATCGGAAACGAAGGAAGCGGTGTGAGCCGCCTTGTCAAAGAAAAATGTGATTATGTTGTATCAATCCCGATGAAGGGCGATATAGATTCGTTGAATGCATCCGTGGCAGCCGGCGTGCTTGCCTATGAGGTTGTGCGGCAGAGAATGCAGTAAAAATACGGAGAAGAAGCGTTGGATTATACAAAGATGGACGACAATCAAATACTTGCGCTTGGACGGGCTGGTGAGGATGAGGCAACAGAGTTCCTGTTGCAAAAGTATGGATATCTGGTCAAACGGGAAGTGCGTACAGTCTATCTGATCGGCGCGGAAACCGAGGATCTGGCGCAGGAGGGGATGATTGGGCTTTTTAAGGCAATCCGGGATTACAGCCCGGACAAGGCAGCCAGCTTTTCCACCTTTGCCAGTGTCTGTATCCGCAGACAGATTCAGAATGCAATCACAAACTCGAACCGCAAGAAGCATGTGCCGTTAAATTCCTATGTATCGTTGTATATGAACAGCGAGGAGGGTGACAACTTCATGCTGGAGGAACGTCTTTCCACAAGCCGGGAAGAAGACCCGGAGAAGCTATTGATTGCACGCGAACAGATCGAAGATCGGAATGCTCGTATCAAAAAAGAGCTTAGCAAGCTTGAACAGCAGGTGTTAAAGCTGTATTTGCAGGGACTTTCCTACGAGGAGATCGCAGAACAGCTCGGAAAGACAGAGAAGTCGATTGACAATGCATTGCAGCGTATCCGTGGGAAATTATCAAGGAAATAAGATTGCCCCTTGACAGAAAACTATAAATAAAGTATTATCTCATTTGTGCTTTGCATAAATAAAGCAAGCTGGTATGGCTCAGTCGGTAGAGCGTCGCATTGGTAGTGCGGAGGTCACGGGTTCGATTCCCGTTACCAGCTTTCTTTTTTTACTTAAAAATTCAGAAAATTCTGTGAAAAATCACAAAAAAAGCCAAAAAATTACTGCAACCATCAATATATTGTGTTATACTACCCTTGTATAACTAGGCTCAAATTCAGAAAAGGTGTGGTTTGATGACAAAAAAACGATGGATAGCAACGGTAGTGGCAATCTGCATGGTTGTTCTGCTTTTTCAATATATACCCGTTTTGCATGCGTCAGCAGCAACGGAAGGTTCTATAAAATCTGGTGTAACTGGGGTTTATTTTCGTGAGACACCCGGTGGTACGCCGATAAAAGATTCCAATGGAAATACAATTTATTTAAATGGTGGACAGGCACTGACGATACAGGATACATCCAATTCCAGCTGGTATAAGGTAACGCTCACCTATAATGGGGGCAGCTATACCGGATATGTGAGTTCCCAATACGTGGTGGCTGGTGTAGCACCGACACCTTCGACACCGAGTGGGGATGCTGATTTTGAGGCAAAGCTTTCGGCGCAGGGGTTCCCGGACAGCTATAAGCCTTATTTGCGTGCCATCCATGAGAAATACCCAAACTGGGAATTTCGGGCGGTTCAGACCGGAGTGGATTGGAATACACTTGTAGCTAATGAGGTATCCAAATCCGGGCAGGTCAAGAATCTGATCTATGGAACAAGCTCGTATCCGCATTATAACTGGAGATCGACGACAATCGGCTATAACATTGCAACGGACACATGGAGTTCCTTCGATGGAAAGACATGGTTTGCGGCATCGGATGAACTGGTTGCTTATTATATGGACCCACGTACATACTTGTATGAAAATTATATTTTTGCATTTGAGAGCCTGTCTTATCAGCAGGGCGTACAGAATGAGACTGGTGTGGAAGCAATTTTGAAGGGGACCTTTATGTCGCAGACAAAACCGGCAGGTGACAGCCGCACCTATGCACAGATCATTATGGAGGCAGCGGCACAGTCCGGTGTCAGCCCATATCATATTGCGAGCCGTATCCGTCTGGAGATGGGTTCTACGATTGGAACTGCATGTTCTGGAACGAATTCCTCATATCCGGGCATTTATAACTTCTACAACATTGGAGCATTTGACACGCCAAATGGCAATGCAGCGGTAAAGGGCTTGCAATGGGCGGCCGGAAGCGGTTCATATGGACGTCCGTGGAACACCGCAGCAAAGTCTATCATTGGCGGTGCACAGTATCTCGGTGCATCGTATATCAATGTCGGACAGAATACGTTATATACACAGAAATTTAACGTGACAAACAAGAGCAGTCTGTTCAGTCATCAGTACATGACGAATATCCAGTCACCGGCAACGGAGTGCCTGACAAGCTACAATGCATATAAAAACAATAATCTGCTCAACTCTTCGATGATGTTTGAGATTCCGGTTTATTCCAGCCTGCCGTCACAGGCAGTTTCAAAACCTGCGGATTCCGGAAATCCAAATAATTGGCTCAAAACGCTTTCCATTGCGGGATACGGACTGACACCGTCCTATGCGGTGAACAATACGACGGATTATTCTCTGATCGTGTCCGCTTCCGTAGATAAGATCAATATCACAGCAACACCGGTGAATAAGAATGCCCGTGTGAGCGGCGCAGGAACGGTGAGCCTGTCACAGGGAACAAACGTGATCAGCCTTGTGGTGACGGCGCAGAGTGGTGCGACCAGAACCTATAAATTAACAGTCGTGCGGGGCACGGCAACGAACAACCCAACGACACCGTCTGCGGGTGGCAAGAAGGGCGACCTGAACGGTGATGGCAAGATCACAGCTTTGGATATTGTCAAGCTGCAGCGTCTGATTGTTGGTCTGGACGCGTTAAACAGTGATGTGCTTGCAATCGCGGATATCAATGGAGATGGAAAAGTAACCGCGTTGGATATCGTCAAGATACAGCGGCATATTGTTGGATTGGAGACAATCCAGTAACATACATGAGAAACGACAGGAAGAAGCAGGAGGACTATCATGAAACAATTTTTGAAACGTGGACTGGCAATTTTAACGGCATTCATTTTATGCCTGCAATTTGGAAAGATCGATGCACAGGCGGCAAATGTAGTGATTGCATTGAGCGCAAGCACCGTGAGTGTGGGAAATAACGTTACTGCAACGATATCCGTCAGTGGCTCGGATATTTCCGCATACACGATCTATGTGTCCTACAATTCGAGTGTGCTGCAATATAATTCCGCAAGTGGAAGCGCCATCGTCAATGGCGGCGGCGGAACGGTAACGGCAAGTGGAACCTCTGCGGGTTCGTTTTCGATTTCCTTTACAGCCATAGCAAATGGCAGCGGAAGTATCACAACAAGCGGAAGTCATGTCTATGATATCAACGGCAATGCCATATCAATCTCCCATGCAGGTGCAACGGTAACGGTTGCAACCGCATCGAACAATGGAGATAACAATAATGGAAATGCAACAACAGAGGCTGGAGAGACAACAGAGACGACAGAGGATGATGGCAGATCGGCAGATTGCGATCTGGCAAGTCTGCAGGTATCTCCGGGTACATTGACACCTGCATTTTCCGCAGACCGTACGACATATTCGTTACAGGTGGATGAGGATGTTACAAGTGTGGTTGTCAGCGCATCTGCTGCAGATGGCAACGCGACAACAAGCGTCTCTGGTGCCAATTCGATTCAGAAGGGAAAGAATACCGTGCGTGTTACGGTTACAGCAGAAAATGGTGCGGTAAAGGTCTATACGATCAATGTACAGGCGGGCGAAGATGTCGGAGATCCGGTTGCGACGATCGATGGAAAAGAATATTCATTTGTGATGAACGAGGATGGTCTGGAAGCACCGGAAGGCTTTACTGCCGGTACGACAACTTATAAGGACTGGGATGTACTTTCTTACGAGTCCCCAAATAAGAAAATCACAGTGGTATGTCTGAAAGACGAGGATGGCGAGAACCACTGGTTTATCATGGATGCGGAAAAGGATGTATTTACTCCATATCAGGAGTATTCTTCTCAGTATAACCGTTATATTATAACTGCAGTTCCAGATGGTGTTGCAATTCCGGATGGATTTAAGGAGACGACTTTGAAGATTGGAGACAATTCGGTCGTTGCTTATCAGTCTGATGATATTGCAGATAAGGATTTGTATCTTGTTTATGCGATCAATGTTGAGGTCGAGGAAGGCTTTTATGAGTACGATGCAAAGGAACAGGCATTTTTACGCTATGTACCGATGATCGTGTCAGAGGAAGTACTGGTTCCGGCAACCCCGACTGTGGCAACGCCAAGTGCACCGGTGGAAGTTCCGACAGAGAAGAGTCCGTTCACAAATCCACTTGTGATTGGAATTATGGTTGGAGCTGCTGTGATTATCGTAATTCTGGTCGTATGTCTTGTAATCTTTGCAGGACGGATCAATAAGCAGAACAAAGAGATGCTGGATGCGGAAGATATGATCGCCCAGCTTGCCAATGCAAATAAAGATGTGAATCCAGAGCTTTTGCAGAAACTTGGATTGGATAAGCCAGAGGTTTCCGAGGAGTTGGAAGCACCGCAGGCAGAAACGGCGGATGAGAAACTGGCAGATGCCGTAATCGATGGAAGTACAGGCAGTGAGATTCCAACGGTACAGGAAGCAGAGAAGCTGGCAGATCCATCCGATCTGGAGCAGACATCCGAGATTCCGAAGGTAGACAGCTCGATTCTTACACCAGAGGTAAATGCACTGGTAGAGGAAGTCAATCGTGATTTCCAGACAAGCATGGGTGGTGGCGAAGCCTATGTGGAGAAATCAGAAAAAGAACTCGCGCACGAGGATTATGAGAAGCGTTCCATGGAAATCAATAACAAGATCATGACAAATTATGATTCCCAGATGGACAGCGTATTTGCAGATGGTACACAAAACAGCGCGGCACCGGATGCGTCTGCACCGACAGACACGAAAGAGTAAATTGACGAAATGCATATACAATGCTATGATAGAGAAATACTAGAAAAAAAGGAGTACGTCCATGGAAGGTGAAGCAACAGTTTCAAAGAATTTTATTGAACAGGAGATAGATAAAGATCTGGCAGAAGGAAGATATACAGAGGTTGTAACCCGTTTTCCACCAGAACCAAACGGATATCTGCATATCGGACATGCCAAATCAATTCTGTTAAACTATGGTCTTGCCAAGGAGTATGGCGGAACATTCCATTTCCGGTTTGATGATACGAACCCGACAAAGGAAAAGACAGAATATGTGCAATCCATCATTGATGATATCAAGTGGCTGGGCGCTGATTATGGAGATAAGATTTATTTCGCATCGAATTATTTTGATGCAATGTACGAAGCAGCAATCAAGCTGATCAAGAAAGGAAAAGCCTATGTCTGCGATCTGTCTGCAGACGAGATCCGCGAGTATCGTGGAACACTGAAGGAACCGGGCAAGAACAGCCCATACCGTGACAGAAGCGTAGAGGAAAACCTGAAATTATTTGAGGGTATGAAGAACGGAGAATATCCGGATGGAAGCAAGGTATTGCGTGCGAAGATTGATATGGCAAGTCCGAATATCAATATGCGTGATCCGGTTATCTATCGTATTGCACGTATGACACATCACAATACCGGTGATAAGTGGTGCATCTATCCGATGTATGATTTTGCACATCCGATCGAGGATGCCGAGGAGGGAATTACCCATTCTATCTGTACATTGGAGTTTGAGGATCACAGACCACTCTATGACTGGGTTGTACGGGAACTGGAATACAAGAACCCACCGAGACAGATTGAGTTCTCCAAGCTGTATCTGACCAATGTTGTGACTGGAAAGCGTTATATCAAGAAGCTGGTAGAAGATGGCATCGTAGATGGCTGGGATGATCCAAGACTGGTTTCAATTGCTGCACTTCGGAGACGTGGATTTACAAGAGAATCCATCAAGATGTTTATGGAGCTGGTTGGTGTATCAAAGTCACAGAGCTCTGCGGATTATGCAATGCTTGAGTATTGTATCCGTGAGGACCTGCGTCTGAAGGCAAACCGTATGATGGCGGTATTAGATCCAATCAAGCTCATTATTGATAACTATCCGGAAGGTCAGGTCGAATATTTTGATATCGATAACAATCAGGAGGATGAATCTGCTGGCAAGCGTCAGGTTGCATTCTCAAGAGAGTTATATATTGAACGCGAAGACTTTATGGAGGAGCCGCCGAAGAAGTATTTTCGGTTGTTCCCTGGAAATGAAGTGCGCTTAAAGGGTGCTTATTTCGTAAAGTGCGTGGATTACAAGAAGGATGAAAATGGAGTTGTAACGGAGATCCACTGTACCTATGATCCGGAGACCAGAAGTGGTTCCGGTTTTGAGGGCAGAAAGGTCAAAGGAACGATCCACTGGGTATCTGCAGAAAGTGCAGTGGATGCAGAGGTTCGTCTGTACGAGAATATTGTGGATGAAGAAAAGGGAAAACTCAATGAAGATGGTACCCTGAACTACAATCCAAATTCTTTGACAGTTTTAAAGAATTGTAAGCTTGAGGCAGCATTGGGAGAGGCTGTCAAGGGTGATAAGTTCCAGTTCCTGCGTCATGGATATTTCTGTGTGGACGAGAAAGATACGACAGAAGATCATTTGGTATTTAACCGGATTGTCTCATTAAAGAGTTCATACAAGCCGGGCAAATAAGAGAAGTAACAGGGGTGTTAGGCAGAGGAGGATTGAGATGGGCATTTTTTCCACAATCGGAAATCTTGGCCTTGGTGATTTTGACGAATCAAAGATATTAGATAATGATTCCGGAGCAGCCGCACGCCGCGGGGCAGCGGAACAAAAGGAGACAAAGTCACCGGAGGAGCTGGAGAAAGAAGCACTGTTTGATAAGACTTATGAATGCCCGATTTGTAATCTGACATTTAAGACGAAATGCGTGCGAGCTGGAAAGGTCCGGCTGGAAAGCAAAGATACGGATCTTCGACCGATTTATAATCATATAGATCCAATCAAGTATGATGTGATTACCTGCGAGAAGTGTGGATATTCTGCGCTTGGCAGATATTTTGGCAAGCTGATGAACCGGCAGATCCGGGATATCAGCGAACAGATCGGTTCGAAGTTCAATGGTATAGAGCCAGCAATCCAGAAGGATATCTTTACATATGATGACGCGATCACGCGCTACCAGTTGGCGCTGATCACAGCAATGGTGAAAAAAGCGAAAAACAGTGAACGGGCATATACCTGTCTGAAATATGCATGGGTACTGCGTGGAAAACGGCAGTATCTGGCAGCGAGACCGGAAGGTATCACACTGGAGGAAAATCGCTCCCTGTATATGGATGAAAGAGAATGTTTAAAAAATGCGTATGAGGGATTTTTGAAAGCAATTTCATCAGAGACTTTCCCGATTGCGGGAATGGATGAAAATACACTGAATTATCTACTTGCAGATCTGGCACGCAGGCTTGGAAAGAACGAAGATGCACTTCGCCTGCTGTCAATGGTGATTACTTCGCGGTCGGCATCTTCCCGTATGAAGGATGAGGCGCTGAGGCTGAAGGATATGATTCGAGAGAGTATTAAGAACAATAAATGAGATGGAGCATAATCTGTAATAACAGATTGATTTAGTATGGATGCAAATAATATTATGACAGGCATTCCTTTGCACGTGTATGAACCAGAAGAGGAAGATTACAGTGTTTATATTGTGTTGTCCAAGACACAGACACTTCCGTCACGTGTGATCAAGCTATGGACGCGGGAGCCATATGCGCATACATCACTGGCG
>ULWB01003954.1_pt1 | contig 13626 bp, 10 predicted proteins | sample 1959891 | NCBI WGS metagenome assembly ULWB01 (sample SAMEA4835799, study PRJEB28245) | human gut metagenome | biome: gut microbiome; material: fecal sample | place: Denmark | collected 2008 | reverse complement strand
CAGGCGTCACGTCGTCCTGCCACAGCTCCGGCATGATGCGCCGCCCCATGATGATATTGGGAAGGCCGATATTTTCTATGTGAACTAATACTTTCGACAGCCAGTACGTAAGGGGCGCCACGCGGTACACCAAAAGGGTAGGCACCTTCATGAGGGCCGTTTCCAGCGTCGCCGTCCCCGAGGCGGCAATAGCCGCCGTGCTGACCTGCATCATATCGTATACATGGGTATTCTCACCGATCGTGACGGGAACATCATGCTCCCCTATGATTGCTTCCAGCACCGACGTATCGATCGTCGAAGCCCGCGGCAAAAGGCACTGCACATCGGGCACCGTTTCCTGTATCTTCCGTACGCCTTCCAGCATGACCGGCAGCAATCCCCGCACTTCCTGCATCCGGCTGCCCGGCATGAGCAGTATCGTCTTCTTGCTGGCATCCAGGCCGAAAAAGGCCTCCGCTTCGCCGCGGCTCATAGACGGATGGACCGAGTCGAGAAGGGGATGGCCCGCATAGACGACGTTCGTCCCCATGGCCTTATACATGTCCGCCTCAAAGGGAAACAGGGAAATAGCCAAATCGGAATACTTGGCAATCGTATGACCCCGGCTCTTGTGCCAGGCCCAGATCGTCGGCAAGATGTAATAGACGACGGTAATGCCGGCGGCCTTGGCCTTCTTGATGAGCTGCATATTAAAGCCGGGATAATCGATGCAGACCAGCAAATCCGGTTTTTCTTCCTTCATCTTCCGGATGAGAAAATCGCGGAGACGGAAGAAAAAGGGAATCTTGCGCAGAATTTCGCCTACGCCGATAAATCCCAGATTTTTAATATCATATATGATGTTTACGCCGGCCTCTTCCATACGGGCTCCGCCCATGCCCAGCAATTCTACGCTGGGGTCCAGTTCCCGCAGGGCTTTCGCTAAGTTGGCGCCGTGCATATCGCCGGACGCTTCGCCGGCGGAAAACATGATTTTCATGAAAACTCCTCTGTCAGAACGTCTTATCTACGGCGCAGATGCACAAATCGTGGGCATTGGCCAGCTTCAAGACCTCTTCCTGTTCCACAAACAAGGTCCGCTCCGCTTCCATCGCCAGGACGGTGCAGCCGCTGTCCAGCATGGATTGAATGGTCTGCTTGCCTACGGCCGGCACGTCGAACCGCACGTCCTGATTCGGCTTGGCGACCTTTACGACGACCGATTTCCCCCGTCCCAGCTCGCCGCCGCGGCGGATACAGGCGTCCGTGCCTTCAATGGCTTCGACGGCCATGACAGCCTTGTTTTTTACGACGACGGTCTGGCCGATATCCATGCCGCCCATGGCTTTTGCCGTGACGAAGCCGAAGCGGATATCGTCCTCTTCTTCCGGAGTGGGCCGGCGCTTCGTCAGCACGCCCGTCGGCGGCATGAGCGGCTTGAGGTACAGCGTCTGGTCGACGACTTCAATGCCGTCTTTTTCGATTTCTTCGACAATCGCCAGCATAATCGTATCATCCTTGCGGTTGCGGAGCTTTGCCAGCAGCTTAATAGCCCGCAAGTCCGGGAATTTCAGCCCCTTGAACAGGATTTCCTTCGTAACCTTGCCGATCATCGTGACCTTGGTCACGCCTTCCTTTTTCATGGTCTTAATGACCTTATCCAGCTTGGCCACGTTGATGGCGTAGTAAGCGTCGGCTTCTTGCTCCAACTCCGGCGCTACGCCGTCGACGACGGCGATGACTACGACTTCATGGCCCAGCATCTTGGCGGCGCGCATAAATTCTACAGGCAGCTGGCCTACGCCAGCGAACAATCCGACTTTTTCCATTGCGTATCACCCTTACAAATGAATAAAATATCCATTTTTATATTATACAAAAAAATGCGCCGTATGTCAGTAATACAGCACATATTACAAGAAAAAAAGGAGGCGAGAACGCATCTCCCTCCTTTTTCGTATCCGTCAGTCTTTCGTGCCCCGGCAAATGCCCCGATCGGCATTGCGGAGGAACCGGAGAAAATGTTCAACTTCTTCCGAGCTGTCCAGCTCCTGTTCCATTTCGGCAATCGCCTGGCCTAAGTTCAGGCCGGAACGGTAGAGCAGGCGGAAGGCCTTTTTCAGCTCGCGCCGTACGTTTTCAGGAATCCCCGCGCGCGACAGGCCTACGCTGTTCAGGCCGATGCAGCGCGCCGGCTGGCCGTCGGCGATGACGAAGGGCGGAATATCCTGCACGACTTTGGCTAAGCCGCCGATCATGCTGTTTCTGCCGATCTTGACGAACTGATGCACGCCGGCGATGCCGCCGATAACGACGCGGTCTTCTACGACGACGTGGCCGGCCAGGCCGGCGCAGTTGCTCATGATGACGTTATTGCCGATAATGCAGTTATGGGCGACGTGGGTGCACGCCTGGAACAGGCAGTCGTTGCCGATCCGCGTTTCCTCTTCTTCGCCTGTAGCGCGGCTGACCGTTACGAATTCGCGGAATACGGAGTGGTCGCCGATGATGACGTAGCTTTTTTCGCCTTTAAATTTCAAATCCTGCGGTTCCGAGCCGATGGACGCGCTGGGGAAGAACCGGCAGTTCTTGCCGATTTTAGTCCAGCCGTCGATCGTAACATGAGCCATAATTTCCGTGCCGTCGCCGATGGCGACGTTCGGTCCAATCACGGCATAGGGGCCGATTTTTACGCCGGCGCCGATCTGCGCCGCCGGATCTATAACAGCCGTTGGATGTATTATGCTTTGCTGCATAGTTTCTTTTTCCTCGGTCATTCAAGTCACTCCTCGCGTTCCTGCCGCCGCCACAGCAGGAGCTTGTTTAAATTAATCCCTCTCTACGGTATATAGTCGTATGTCAAAACGGAAAATATGCCCGCTTTTTCACGTTAAAAACAGCGCATTTTATTTGCTTATCTTCTACTTTCGCCGTTTTTCTCTTCTATCCGACAAAAATGCAATAAAATTATTTCTTGCTGTTCTGACCCGGCATGAGAGCGAATAAGTATTCGCCTTCGGCGCAAAGGGTGTCGCCTACGTGGCACTGCGCTTTTACCTTGCCCATGCGGCCTTTGATCTTTTCAATGTCGGCGCGCATGATGACCTGGTCGCCCGGATGGACGGGATGACGGAAGCGCAGCTTGTCGATGCCCGTGAAATACGGGATCAGGCCGCGGTTTTCTTCCGGATAGAGTAGCGTGACGCCGCCGACCTGGGCCATGGCTTCTGCCAGCAGCACGCCCGGCATAACCGGCTGGCCCGGGAAGTGGCCCTGGAAAAACAGTTCGTTGAACGTCGCGTTCTTAATGCCGATAGCGTATTTCATCGGTTCCAGCTCGATGATGCGGTCTACAAGCAGCATAGGATAGCGATGAGGCAAAATTTCCATAATATCCGTTACTTCCAAAATCATATGAATTCCTCCTTAATCTAATTCTTCCGCAATTTTATTCGTCAGAAGACTGTTTAATTTATGGCTTGATTTTACGGCAATGATATGCCCCTTCAGGGGACGCCCGATCATTGCCATGTCTCCGATGATATCCAGCACCTTATGGCGTACCAGCTCGTCGTCGACGCGGGGTACCGACAGGCATTCCTCCTTGTCGTATACGACGACGTTTTCCAGGGTGCCGCCCTTGCCTAACCCCAGCTTCTTCATCATTTCCAGCTCTTCCGTAAAGGCGATGGTGCGGGCGTAGGCGATTTCCTTTACATAGGACTCCTTGGTGATTTCCGCGTCGAAAAACTGCACGCCCAGCAGCGGATGGGGGTTGATGGACGTAAAGGTGATGCGGAAGCCGTCGTACGGCACGATGGCGATGAACTTATCGTCTTCCTGCACGAGATGCTGCCGGCGCACGACCAATTCCCGCCGCGGCTCGTCCAGCTCCTTCACGCCGGCCTGTTCGATAAGTTCGACGAAATTCAGGCTGCTGCCGTCCGCTACGGGCGGCTCTGCCGAATCCATTTCTATGATGCAGTTATCTATTTGCAATCCGTTCAACGCCGACAATACATGCTCTACCGTAAACACCTTCGCTTCGCCGTCTTCCAGCGTCGTCGCCCGCATCGTATTGGTCACATTGGACAAATGGGCCTTTACGGACGGACGGCCCGGCAAGTCGGTACGGATGAATACAATGCCTGTATTAGCCGGAGCAGGGCACAGCACCATGTGGACTTCCTCGGCCGCGTGCAGGCCGATACCGCTGTACGATACGGACTTCGCCAAGGTAGTTTGCGCCACATTAGACATAAATATGCCCTCCTTTCTCTTGTTAGAAATAACATAGTTTCCCATACTAAATTATTATACATTATTTACAGGGGACTTGCCAATACTCGCAGCCGCAGAAATCGCGCCGATCCGCCCTCGCCGCCCGCATTTCTGCCTCCGTATTGCCTCGTCCGGCCCGACTTATGGTATAATAAGGAATCATGGAGGTATTATGAAGAAAAAATTACTGCTCGTCTTTTTGCTGGCCTTCGCCGCCTGCAGCTCCTGGAATCTGATTGCCGACTTCATTTCCGGCCCGGATACGGGAGGCCGCACGGAACGTTCCGCGCCGGCATCGTTTATATCGTCCTGGCTGACGCCGCTGAAACCGCTGGAAGAAAAGGCTTACGTCTATCTCCACTTTGAAGAGGCCATGGATGCCAAGATGGCCCGTATTCCCATGTACGTGTCCATCAACATCGTACCGCAGTCCCTGCGCCAGGCCGTCATCGCCACGGAGGACCGGCGGTTTTACAGCCACGGGGCCATCGACCCTATCGGCATCATCCGCGCCGCCGCAGTCAACCTCTATTCCGGCGAAACCGTAGAAGGCGGCAGCACCATCAGCCAGCAGGTCGTCAAAAACGTATTCCTGTCCCACGAACGAACGCTGAGCCGCAAGGTGCAGGAAGTCATACTGGCCTTTCTGCTGGAGCACTACTACAGCAAGGACGACATATTGGAAATTTATCTGAATACGGCTTATTTTGGCGCCAACGCCACGGGCCTCTACGAAGCGTGCCGTACCTATTACGGCATCGGCCCCGACGAGCTGCGCCTGTCCCAGTCGTCTATGCTGGCCGGACTGCTGCAGGCTCCGACCTATTATAATCCCCTGGAACACTACGACGCCGCCCGCAAGCGGCAGCAAGTCGTCCTGGCTCTCATGGCCGAGCAAGGCTATATCTCTGCCAGCCAGGCCACGCAGGCCTATCGCGACGACCTGGGACTCAGCGGAGACTGCAGCGAAACAAATTAATCCAACATCAAAAGAGCCTGGCGCATCGGCGCCGGGCTCTCTTACGTTCCCGCAGGACGGTCAGTCTTCTTTTTATTGGTCAAATAATAGGAAATGCGGCTCAGGCCGATGGACAGGTCTTCGCGGAATACGAAGATATTGTCCGGCACGGTGAGGCGCAGGGGCGCGAAGGAAAAAATCCCCTGAATGCCCGCTTCCACCATTTGGTCCGCCACCTGCTGCGCGACGGCGGCAGGCGTTGTAATGATGCCGATTTGAATGCCTTCCTTCCGGATGACGTCCTTCATGTCGGCAATAGGCGTGACGACGACGCCTCCGACGTTCTGTCCGATAATCCGGTGGTCGACGTCGAACAGGCCGGCCGTACGGAATCCCAGGCGTCCGAAGGTCTTATAGTTAGCCAAGGCCCAGCCCAGATGGCCGATGCCGGCAATGCCGATTTTCCAATGCTGCTGCAGCCCGATGATTTCCATGATCTGCTGACACAGCTCGCTGACGTAATACCCTACGCCTTTCTTTCCAAACGCGCCGAAACACGTCAAATCCTTGCGGATCTGTTCCGGCGTAATGCCCAGCCGTTCACCTAATTTCTCGGACGATATAATATCAATCCCTGCATCTTGCAATAACAATAAATCTCTGTAATACAAGGGCAATCTTTCGATGACGGCATCTGATATAGCCTTTTTTTGTCTCATAGAAAAATCCTCCCAAAATTCAATCTATTCTTTTCAGCTATAACACGCCATTATAATTCTTTATAACACCCATACGAATATTATATATCATTGTGAATTATTTCGCAAACTTTTTTTCTTATTTTTTTGAATATCAATGAACATATTAGAAAATATGCCGCATAGCAGCCAAAAAGTAAGTGAAATTTGGGTACTAAATAAATCATAATCTCCTAACCCGCATACGGCCTGCGATATGACGGCGGCGCTCATCGTCATGGCCGCGGCCCGGTCGAAATGGGACAAACCGCCGCGCCGCAAAACCTTCAGTCCGTACCACCCGCAGCCCAGGAAAAACCACAGGAAGAAGAAAAATCCTGCCAGCCCCGTCTCCGCCGCAATGTTGAAAAACATATTGTGAGCGTGATAAATCGTAATGCCGGCCTGCTGAATAAACTCGTTGTACACGGGATACATATACTTAAAAGCTCCCCAGCCGATGCCCAAGACGGGATGATCCCCCAGCATTTCCAGCGCGCCGTTCCACATGTCCAGGCGCATGGATACAGACGTATCGGCTTCGCTGTACGAAAAAATCGACATAAGCCGGTTCGTTACGCCGCCGCGGTAAAACAGCAGCACCGGCGGCACGAGGAGAAACAACGACCACAGCCGCTTGTCCCAGACAAAGCCGAAGAACAGCACCAGCGCCGCCGCGCTGAGCCATGCGCCGCGGGAATACGTCAGGATCAGGCACAGGGACAAGGCGGCAAATAAGCCGACGTACAGCCAGCGGTGCGACCGATGGCCGGTGCAGATAGTCATCGAAGCCGCAGCCCCCATGACCATGAGGAGAAATGCCGACAGTAAGTTGGGATTGTACAGCGTCGAATACATGCGGCGCTGCAGGAGGGGAAAGGCCGAGTTATCGACCCACGCCGCCTCTCCCAGCGTCAGCATGTGGGCATACTGGTATAAGCCGTACAGGCAGACCACGGCGGCGCTGACGAACAGCCCCGTCAGCAGCAGATGGCGCTCGGCCTGGCCGCGTACGAAGAAGATGACCAGCATATACAACAAGGCGTATTGCACGATGGTAAAACAATAAAAGGCAAATCCCATCAGCCCGTGAGGCGAGCCGACGAGGGACAGCAGGGCCGCAAAGCAAAAGCCTGCCGCCGGCACGAGCAGGGGAATGGACGGTGCCGGGCCGAATCCGTATTTCCAGCCGCAGCAGGCGGCAAAGACGACGGCCAGGGCCAGGCATATCTCCATGGCGATGAGATTGACCGGCATAAAAAAGACAGTCCCCAGAAGGGCATACACCACGCGGAGGCGTGCCCGTTCTGCGGGACTGCTCATCTTATATTGATTCATCACGGGGTTCATGATATCGCTCCTTTGCCTTGTATTATACTAAAAATAACACAAGGGGTCTAGAGCGCTCCGGCCTGGGCCGGACAAAATCCTCCCTTATTCCTGCCGGTAATGCTTCCGCAAATACCGCCGCACGTCGCCCTGGATATACAGGGAACCGACGATGCACAGGACCTCTCCGTCCTTCACGGAGGCAAAGGCCTTGTCCAGCCCGGCGTCCAGAGAGTCCGCCCAGTCGGCGCGGCACGGCAGCATAGCCGCCATCTGCCGCGGGTCCGCCGTCCGCGGCGTCGGAGCCGGCGCACAGACGACGTAATCGTCTTCATGGAACAATTCCTGCACCATGTGGGTGTAGTCCTTATCGGCCAGCACGGAAAAGAGAAATACTCTCTTCCGCGTGCCGAAGACATCGTCGTAGGTCTTGCAGAACGTATCTATGCCGGCCGGGTTGTGGGCCCCGTCGATGACGACGTCGACGCCGCCGCAGCGCAGCACCTGAAACCGTCCCGGCCACCGTACCTGCGCCAGGCCTCGTTCCAGAGCCGTGCGGGTCAGCCGCTTTTCACGGCTGGCAATAAGCAGCAGGGCCATGACGGCGGCGGCGCAGTTGACGCGCTGGTGCTTGCCCATGAGGGGAATCGTCGCCGTAATATCGCGGCCATACCGCTCTCTCACCGTCACCATCTGCCCGACGGCCGGATCGGCCGGCCCGGCGTTGCCTACGACGTCGAAGCTGCGGTCCAGAGCGTAGAGGCGGCTCTTCATTTCATAGGCCTTGCGGGCGATGACCGACAAGGCCGGTTCTTCCGCCGTCGTCACGACGGGCACGCCTTCCTTGATGATGCCGGCCTTCTGGACGGCGATTTCTTCTATCGTATTGCCGCAGTACTTCATGTGGTCCATTGCCACGTTGGTAATGACCGACACTTCCGGCACGACGACGTTCGTCGAATCGAGAAGACCGCCTAAGCCCACCTCGACGACGGCGTATTCCACGCCGGCCTTAGCAAAGTGCCAGAACGCCGCCGCCGTAATCATTTCAAATTCCGTCGGCCGCTCCACGCCGTCGGCTACCATAGCTTCGACGGCCTGAGACACGACGGCTACGGCTTCGGCGAAGTCTGCCCGGCTGATGTCTTCCCCGTCGACGTGGATTCGTTCCGTGTAGTCTTCCAGATGAGGCGACGTGTACCGCCCCGTCCGGATACCGGCGCAGCGCAGGGCGCTGGCGATCATGGCCGTAACGGAGCCCTTGCCGTTCGTCCCCGTCACATGGACGGTCTTATATTTCGTCTGGGGATTATCTAGGCGCTTCAGGAGCTCCCGAATGCGCCCGAGCCCCATTTGGATGCCGAATTGGCTGGCATGTTCCAAATAATATATCGCTTCTTCGTAGGTCATACTATGCCTTCTTTTAGAGTTTTGCCAAATCTTCCAGGCGCTTCGTGAGGGCGGCCATTTTTTCCGTGTAATCGGCTAACTTGGCCTTTTCCTTTTCTACGACGTCTGCCGGCGCCTTCGCTAAGAAGCCCTGGTTGGACAGCTTCTTGTTGAGGCGTTCGATTTCTTTACCCATCTTTTCCTGTTCCTTATGGACGCGGGCCGTTTCTTTTTCGACGTCGATCAAATCCTTGAGCTGGAGGTATACTTCGATGCCCGGCACGACCGTTACGACGGCGTTTTCCGGCTTCGCTTCGCCCGGAGCCAGCAAGGTTACGTGGTCGGCGAAGGCCAGCGTATGGAAGTATGTTTCGTAGGTCTTCAAGGTCTTGGCCATATCGTCCGTCGCAGGAGCCATGATGACCGGAGCCTTCTTGCCCATGGGCACGTTCGATTCGGCGCGCATGTTGCGGATGCCCTTGATCGCTTCCATGAGCGTATTCATCGTCGCGGCGTCGGCGGCGAAATCCCACTGGGACTGAGCCTGCGGCCACGGCGCTACGATGAGGCTTTCCCCTTCGTGCGGCAGGTGCTGCCACAGGTGCTCCGTAACGAAGGGCATGAAGGGATGGAGCATTTCCAGCGTGTGCGTCAGGACGTATACGAGGACATACTGTACAGTCCGCTTGCTCCGTTCGTCGTCGGATTTGTACAGGCGCTGCTTCGCCAGCTCGATGTACCAGTCGCAGTAGGAGTTCCAAATGAAGTTGTATACGGCGTCGGCGGCGTCGCCCAATTCGAAGTTGTCGAAATCAGCCGTCACCTTGCGGACCGTGTCGTTGAAGGAGGTCAAAATCCAGCGGTCGGCCAGGGTCAAGTCCGATTCTTCGGGCACGAAGGTTTCGTCGTAATCCGTCAAGTTCATGATGACGAACTTGGAAGCATTCCAAATCTTATTGGCAAAGTTGCGGTTCGCTTCGACCCGTTCCATGTAGAAACGCATGTCGTTGCCCGGCGTATTGCCCGTCACGAGGGTAAAGCGCAGGGCGTCGGCGCCGTACTCTTCGCATACGCCCAAGGGATCGATGCCGTTGCCCAGGGACTTGCTCATCTTGCGGCCCTGGCTGTCGCGGACGAGGCCGTGGATGAATACGTGGCGGAACGGGACGTCCTTCATGAATTCGCACGTCGTAAACATCATGCGGGCTACCCAGAAGAAGATGATGTCGTAGCCCGTGACGAGGACGCTCGTCGGGAAGAACTGCTTAATATCTTCCGTCGTGTCGGGCCAGCCCATGGTCGAAAAAGGCCACAGGGCCGAACTGAACCACGTATCGAGAACGTCCGGATCCTGATGAATATGCTTGCTGTGGCAGTGCGGGCATTCCGTCAAATCGGTACGGCTGACCGACGTTTCACCGCAGTCGTCGCAGTACCAGGCCGGAATCTGATGGCCCCACCAGAGCTGACGGGAAATACACCAGTCATGGACGTCTTCCAGCCAGTGGTTGTAGGTCTTGACGAAGCGGTCGGGAACAAACTGCGTTTCCTTGTCGGCAACGGCTTTTAAGGCTGCCGTCGTCAAAGGCTTCATCTTGACGAACCACTGCTTCGTTGAAAACGGTTCAACAGTCGTCTTGCAGCGCGAGCAATGGCCGACAGCGTGATTCAATTCTTCAACATGATCCAAAAGTCCCAATTCTTCCAGATCGGCAACGACGGCTTTGCGGCAGTCTTCGCGGGTCATGCCTTCGTATTTCGCGCCGGCTTCGGCATTCATCGTGCCGTCGAGGTTCATGATCATAATCGATTCCAGGTTATGGCGCTGGCCCATTTCAAAGTCATTCGGGTCATGAGCCGGCGTAATCTTTACGGCGCCTGTACCAAATCCAATGTCGACGTAGTCGTCGGCAATAACTTCAACTTCGCGGTTTACGAGAGGTATAATAACCTTTTTGCCGATGAATTTCTTCATCCGTTCATCTTCAGGGTTTACGGCGACGGCCGTATCGCCCATGATCGTTTCCGGACGAGTCGTAGCGATCATGATGTAGTCGTCTTCACCGACAACAGGATATTTGACATACCACAAATGGCCCTGCACATCCGAGTGGTCGACTTCGATGTCGCTCAAGGCCGTATGGCAGTGGGGGCACCAATTCGTAATGCGCTGCCCTTGATAAATCAGGCCTTTCTCATAGAGAGATACGAATACTTCCCGAACGGCACGAGCACAGATGTCGTCCATGGTAAAACGCTTGCGGCTCCAGTCGCACGACGAGCCGAGGCGGCGGACCTGCTGTTCGATGCGATTGCCGTACTGTTCCTTCCAAGCCCATACGCGTTTTAAAAATTCCTCGCGGCCAATATCGTAGCGCGTCTTTCCTTCTTTTTTTGCCAGCTGCTGCTCTACCTTTACCTGCGTAGCGATGCCGGCATGGTCTGTACCTGGAATCCAGGCCACGTTATATCCTTCCATTCGTTTAAAACGGACGAGAATATCCTGCAGCGTATTGTCCAAAGCATGTCCCATGTGAAGCTGCCCCGTGACGTTCGGCGGCGGCATGACGATGCTGAACGGCTTTCTCGACGGATCAGCGTCCTGATGGAAATACCCGTTTTGTTCCCAGAAATCATACCATTTCATTTCAATGTCGTTCGGCGAATACGTTCCTAAGCTTTCCTTGTTCCACTTCATTGCAAACCCTCCTGTAACCATAAAAAAGAGCGCCCCTTCGTCCTAAGCTCTCTTAGGACGAAAGAACGCTGTATCTTCCGCGGTACCACCTAAATTGCCCCGGCTCGGCCGAAGCCCCTTCATCATGCAAATAACGGCTGCAATCCGGGCAGGCCTTTCCTCCTGCCGGCTCACGGGTGACGCGCCGCCTTCGCTATGAATGCCTTCGCACCAATCCGGCACCTCTCTGCCATAGCGCCATGCAGCTTCTTCCGCTCATCGCTTTTGTGTTGATAAATATTCTAACAAGTTTACAAAGTCTTGTCAATGATTTTTCCATCGTCCTCTTTTAATTAAATGCCCTATTTGATAAATAATTTACTTCGGTTCATGGGCTGTACATAAAAATTACTGATATTTGACCAGTCGAAAGACGTTCCTTGCAATTTCCAAGGGCCAGTCCCAACTGATGCCTCGACTCTTTCACACAAGCAGAGCAGATTACCTGCTTTCCCTTCCTTGTATTCAAATTCCCTGCGGCAATATCTGCAAAGAATAATTTATCCCTATGAAATCAGCGTTACTGAAAACACATCAAATGTCTGATATATTACATCTTCCCCTGCTTAAACAAGGTAATCATTTCCATGGTCAGGCTGGCCTGTTCCGGGTCGTCCGGCAGGTCGCGCCGTTCTACCCATTGGGCTGTCGCCAGCTCGTTGTGGTCGACGCGCAGGGTTTCGTTGCCGTCCAGGTCGCAGAAAAAACCAAATAAGAGGGTGTCAGTGAAGCACCAGGGCTGGCTCTTGTAGAAGCGGAGGTTCTTGACCTTAACGCCTACTTCCTCCATGACTTCGCGATGAACGGTCTGCTCAATCGTCTCGCCCACTTCGGCAAAGCCGGCGATAAGAGCGGCCCGAGTATATTCCCGGCCAGCGTAGGTCGATACGAGGAGCTTATCTCCGTTGCGCACGGCAACGATGACAGCCGGGCAGATGCGCGGATAAATCATCGTATGGCAATGGCCGCAGTACACCATGCGTTCGGCGTCGCTGTGGGCCATCGGACGGCCGCACTGGCCGCAGAAGCGATGATTACTGTACCAGTTATGCAGAGACAGTCCGGCCACGCCGGCGAAGGCCTGAAAGCGGGGCCGGGCGGCGCGCATGAAGTTGATGGATATATAGGCAAAGCCCTTGCCTTCAGGAATGTCTTCCAAGGCTAAAAAATAATTGATGTCGTCTTCACGGAACAGCCAGCGAAAGCGTTCTGCCGGCACGTCGGCCATATCGGCATAGGTCGGATAGGAAAAGGACTTGTCCTCTCCTTCCAGCCGCACTAAGACGGTCCGGCCCCGATAAGCGAGAATCACGCTGTCGTCCTGGACGGGGACAGGGTTGTATTCCGTATGGTATTGATGAGGCGCTATGTCTTGTATCATGGGAGAATCTGCGCTCCCTCGTTCCAGCATTTCAAGATATGGCCTTCCGAGTCGATGCCCCGTATCTTGAATTCGTTCATCATAGCTTCCATAATCGCCTGTTCGTTTTCTACGGCAAAGGCGATGAGCGTCGAGCCGGAGCCGCTGATCGTCGCACCCAGGGCGCCGGCGTCTTCGGCTGCTTTCAGGACAGACTCTCCGCCGGGAATGAGGCCGATGCGGTACGGCACGTGGAGCTTATCCTGCAGGCCGTATTGCAGCCGGTCGTACTGCTTCGTGACGAGGGACGAGACGAGGAAGCTGACGCGGCTCACGTTGAACACGGCGTCCTTATAGGCGATTTCCTTAGGCAGAACGGCGCGGGCGTCTTCCGTAAATACTTCCACGTCGGGAGATACGGTAATGAAGGATAAATCATCTCCGACAGGCACGACGTTGGTCATGGTCTTGCCGCCGTCCATAATAGAAATCGTCAGGCCTCCCAGCAAGGCCGGCGCGACGTTGTCCGGATGACCTTCGATTTCCGTAGCCAGGGACAGCATGTCTTCCCTGCTCATCTTGGAGCCCGTCAAGGCGTCGCCGATGAGGATGCCGCCGATAATGGCCGACGAGCTGCTGCCCATGCCCCGTCCCGGCGGGATGCGGTTGACGAGCTTCACTGCGCCGCCTTTAGGCAGGGCCCCGCCGTTGTATGCGGCGGCCCGTTCCATAGCCTGGCCGACCATATTATCGGCAAAGGTTTCGGGAATTTCACCCTTTCCCAAGCCTTCGATTTCTACGGAAATAAACTCTTTATCATCTTCTGTAAAATATATTTCGTTGAAATAGTTGA
>ULWB01049119.1_pt1 | contig 13692 bp, 7 predicted proteins | sample 1959891 | NCBI WGS metagenome assembly ULWB01 (sample SAMEA4835799, study PRJEB28245) | human gut metagenome | biome: gut microbiome; material: fecal sample | place: Denmark | collected 2008 | reverse complement strand
GCAAAGGCTGGCGTGCGCACGGTCAACTTCGAAGACGAGGGCGAGGGCGCAGACCTTGCGGATCTCGTGATCAACGCGGTCTACGACGTGTCCTCAAGCGCAGAAAAAAGGTTGTGCGGACCTGCCTGGTTTTGCCTGCGCGACGAGTTCGTCAATGCGACGCGCAATGTCTTTCGCGAGGACGTGAAGACAGTGCTCATAACCTTCGGGGGTACGGATCAGCGCAACTTTACCCGCAGGGTCTTCGAGGTCATTGAGCCCCTCTGCAAGGAGCGGGGCATTGCCATCCGCATAGTCGCAGGTCCCGGTTACATGCACCGCTACGAAATGGAGCAGCGTGTGAAGGAGGCCAGCGAGACCAATAGCCTCATTTCCTTCACCTGGGCCACGAACGTCATGAGTCGCATGATGGAGGGGGCGGATCTGTGCATCTGCTCAGCTGGTCGCACCACCTACGAGCTGGCCCACATGCGTGTGCCTGCCATTGTTCTTGCGACCCACGAGCGCGAGGCAAAGCACAGCTTTGCAAGGCCAAGGTACGGCTTTGTGTTCCTTGGCCTCATGGACAGGGTGACGGATCAGCAGATAACCCGGGCCTTTTCCGCCATGCTCGGGAATCGCTTGAGAAAGCTCTTCTTCGACCGCATGGCTGCCCAGGACTTCACCCCAAACAAGGACAAGGTCATACATCGCATCCTTGGACTTTTGCCTGAAGGACCCGAGTCCGAAAAGGCAAAGGAAGAGGCCTGATCCTTTCGGACACTGGACCAATCCAATCAACAGGAGGCGGCGCGGCATTGCCTACATGCGCGCCAGTAATTGTGATGAGAACTGTAGCCATCATTCAGGCACGCGTGGGGTCTTCCCGCCTGCCCATGAAATCCCTGCTCTGTTTGCGCGGACACGCGCTTATCGACTGGGTGGTCAACCGGGTGTCCGAGGCAGCCAGGCTCGACGGGGTCGTGGTCGCCATGCCGGACACGGAGAGGGACAGGGTCTTGCAGGCCCACCTCGAAGACTGCGGCGTAGCGGTTGTGCGCGGCTCCGAGCAGGACGTCTTGTCCCGCTTTCTTCTGGCAGCCAGGGAAACCCACGCAGACCGCATTGTGCGCATCTGCGCGGACAATCCCTTTGTCTGGGGCGAAGCCATAGACAGGCTGGTGGACTTTTACAACGCATCAAGCCTCGATTACTGCTACAACCACATTCCCCGCAACAACCTCTGGCCGGACGGCCTGGGCGCGGAAATACTGTCCAGGGATCTTCTGGAGGATATAGGCAAGAAGGCCGATCAGCCCTCGCAGCGCGAGCATTGCCTGAACTACATCTGGGACAACAGGGACAGGTTTTCTATCGGCACCTTTGACCCCGAGGAAGACTGGCTCAGGCGTCCCGAGGTCAAGCTGGACATAGATACCGCAGACGATTTCTGCAGGCTGGCGCTTTTGCCCGTGGAAATGGAGTCGGACGCACGTGCAATCCTTGCTGCCTATGATGGCAGCAGCAAAGACAAGGAGTAATCATGCCTGAAGAGCAGGAACGCTTTCACAATGCCGTGGCAGCCATGCTGAATTCGGTTATGTTCGAGAACTGGCTGCGCTTTTATTTTCTCAGGGAAGACGAGGTAAGTGAGGGCAAGTACGTGCTCTCCATTGCCATTCCCGAAAAGGCGCTGGACCGCATACGCGAGAGGTTCTTTGAGTTCTACCCCATGGCCGAGGAGCTGAACGGCAGGGAACTCACCCTGGACGTTTCCAGAAGTGCTGTGTGCAACTTTATCAGGGACACCTACGAGGGAGATCTCATTCCGCAAGGATCCCTGTCTGCCTATTTTGACACCCATGCCTTCCAGATAGGCCTGCAGCTGTTCAACATCTGGGTTCAGGCCTACGAGCAGAGCCTTGAGCAAAACTTCCTCGACTTTGCCGACTGGCAGAACGCCTTTGCCCAGTGGTGTGCCACAGACCAGGCCACGCAGATCCGCGAGGAACTGAAGGCCGAACTGAAGCGCCACGAGCACTAGACCCAGGGATTGGGCAGGACAATACGACACTACATACAGGTGAGAAGGATCAGGGAGAGAACATGGCAGCTAGTTTTCAGAGGGCGCGCAAATACAGGGACAAGCAGGAACAGGGCGTGGTGCTCCCACCTCTGCCGGAAAAGCCCGAGAACGTGCGTTTTGGCATAGTCTTTCTGTATGCAGCAAGCGCAGTTGCCCTGGTCTTTCTCATCATAACCGGTGACGTGCAGTGGCAGGAGGCCGGGACAAGTGGCCAGTCCCATCTGCGCATTGTACTCATCGAGATGGCTGTAGCGGCCCTTGTCGAAGGAGCCTGCGCCTTTCTCTTGAGCCGCTGTCACCGCTGGCCTCTCTATCTTGTCTATCTTCTGACTGCAGTGAACGCCGGCTTCCTTGCCGTATACGGTGCAGAGGTCTTTGCCTTTTCCCAGGGCCTTGCCGTAAGCCGTCTTCTGTCCCTGCTCATGGACATTGCAGCAGTGGTGTTTTTTCTCCTGAAGTCCTCGCGCGGCTGGTTTGAGCTTTTGCGTGACAGGGCCCGTTCCCTGAACACCCTGGAAGAGCAGGGCGAATAACGAGGGAAAAAAGGCAGGAGGAAGGACATGCTGGCGTACAGGGATTTGCTCAACACGGCACAGTACAGGGTGGTTTCGGCTCCCTATGGGCCCATGCTTGTCATTGCCGGCGCAGGCACTGGCAAGACGCGTACCATTGTGTACCGCCTGGCCTGGCTTGTGGAACACGGTGTGGCTCCCTACAACATTGTCCTTCTGACCTTTACCCGCAAGGCGGCGAAGGAGATGCTCGACAGGGCAACCGATCTGCTCGGAGCCGAGCTGCACGGCCTCTACGGCGGCACCTTCCACGCCTTTGCCTACAGGGTCCTGCGCCAGTTCAAGCCTGCCTGGCTTGAAGAACGCCCTTTCAGCGTTCTCGACGCCACGGACCAGCAGGGCATCATTCGCCGCTGCAAGGAAGAGGCGAACATCGGCAAGGGCATGCGCGGCTTTCCGAACGTTCAGACTGTGATCGGATTTTTCAGCAAGGCCAGGAACAAGGAAGAAGGCATAGGGCAGATAATAGCAAGGGAATCTCCCAATGTTTTGCCCTACGCCGACGATCTGGAAAAACTGGGCAGGGCCTATGCAACCTACAAGCGGGAAAATGCCCTGCTTGACTACGACGATCTGCTCTTCGAACTAGAGGATATTTTGAGAACCGACAGGGAGGCCCTCAATGTGCTGAGGGCAACCTATCGCCACATCCTCGTGGACGAATACCAGGACACCAACCTCGTGCAGGCCCGGATTCTCAAGCTTTTGGCAGGAAGCCTGGAGGATGAGCGTTCGGTCATGGCCGTGGGCGACGAGGCGCAGTCCATCTACGCCTTCCGCGGCGCAACCGTGCGCAATATCCTTGACTTCCCAAAGATGTTTCCCGGAACAAGCATTGTGGCCCTTGAGGAGAACTACAGATCCCTTCAGCCCATTTTGCAGGTGGCAAACAGGGTGATGAGCTACGCCAGGGAAGGCTACGAAAAGACCCTGACAGCCAAAAGAGAGGGCAGGGAACCTGTCCTGGAGGTTGAGTGCAGAAGCGACATTGAGCAGGCACGCTGTGTGGCAGAGAGGATAGCCGACCTGCTTGAAACAGAGCCTGCAAACGAGATTGCCGTACTCTTTCGTTCCGGCTACCAGTCCTACCAGCTTGAGGCAAATCTTGCTGCAAAGGGTATAGCCTACAAGAAGTACGGGGGGGTGCGCTACCAGGAAGCAGCCCATGTCAAGGATCTCATGGCTTATCTGTACTTCATTGTGAACCCCATGGATCTGCCTGGCTTCACCCGCATAGCCTGCATGCAGCCCAAGATAGGCATAAAGACAGCGGAAAAGATATTTCATGCCCTGGGAGAGAAGGGCGAGGCAAGGTACCGCAAGAACTATCCCGCCCTTTTTGCGGAGCTCGACAGCCTTGCCGAACTGCGCGCGCAAAAGCTCAATGCTGCGGACATTGTGGAAAGGGTCATTGACCTGTACGAGCCTCACCTTGAGGAACAGTACCCCGCAGACTGTCAGACAAGGCGCATGGGGCTCATGGAGCTGCACACCATGGCGACCACGACGCCCGAGCTTGATCTCTTCCTTGCCGAAGTTCTGCTCGACAGTGTGGACAGGGAAGAGGAGAACGAAGACGCTGTCGTCCTCTCCACCATCCATTCCGCCAAGGGGCTTGAGTGGAAGCACGTCTTTGTCCTAGATCTTGTGGACGGAAAGCTTCCCTCGCGCTTTGCTCTCGCGCGAGAGGAGGCCATGGAGGAAGAGCGCAGGCTCATGTACGTTGCCTGTACTAGGGCCAAGGACAAGCTGGAACTCTACTGGTACGTTCGCTCCGAATCCCAGGCATCCTATGGGGGAGATGCCTACTGCACCATGAGCACCTTCCTGCAGGAACTGGACGCTGACGACGCCGACGAGGCCAGGGTCCTGCCCAATGGCAATCTCTACGTAAGTTCCGAGAGCAAGCCAAGGCTCCAGACCAGGACTAGGGAAGCAGAGAGCAAGCAGGAAACGCAGAGCAGGGCGGAAGAACCAGCAGCTGTCCGTGAAGAAGGTTCGCAGGGCGACCTTGTTCCTGCCATGGATGCCATGAAGGAAATACGGGCCAAGCAGATCACCAAATGCCAGCACCGCATCTTTGGCGAGGGGCGCATAGTGAACGTTTTGGAAAACGGCAACCTTGTAATCTCCTTTCCTGTACTTGGTACAAAGACCATCATGCCCGCCTACGTTTTTGTGAAGAAATAGAATCCAAAGCCATTTCGGGATCCGCCATCTTTGCGGATAGCATCGGAGAAAACTATGCCAGCAGGGCCATTCGCTTCTGAAGACGACATTCTCGACACCCTGGGACGCTACTTTCCCTTGAGAAAGCCTGGTGTCCTTGTCGGGCGCGGAGACGATTGTGCTCTGTTGCCCGCAGGCAAACCCCTTTCCATCAGCAGTGACCTCTTTTTGGAGGACGTGCACTTTCGCACCTCCTACGCGACAGCAGAAGAGATCGGCCACAAGGCTTTGGCCTGCAATATCAGCGACCTTGCAGCCTGCGGCTCGAAACCTCTTGCCTTTACCCTGAATCTGGGACTGCCAAAGAACATTGATCCCACCTGGCTCAACAACTTTTTTGCCGGCATGGGTTCCCTTGCGTCCAGGTACGGCATGGCGCTCATAGGCGGCGATCTCTCAAGGACCGAGAAGCTGCTTGTGTCCGTCACGGTCTTTGGCGAAGTGGTGGGGGTAGGGGGCTTTCTCTCCAGGGCAGGGTCCCTGCCGGGCGATGCCATCTTCGTCGTGGGTGCCCTGGGCCTTGCGAGGGCAGGGCTCTTAGAGCTTGAAAAAAGAGGACGTAGCGCCTTCGAGGACTACCCCAAGGCCTGCCAGGCCCTGCTCAAGCCCGAACCCAGGGTGGACGCGGGACTCATGCTTGCGCGCGCAGGTATGAACGCAAGACCGCCTGCGCTCATGGATCTCTCCGACGGCATTGTGCGCGATCTGCCGCGTCTTCTTGGCCTCAGCGGCGAGACTGGTGTGTGGGACGAAGAGGGTCAGGCCCTGGGTGCGGAACTCATCATTCCCGCAGGCCTGCTCCATCGGGAGCTGATCGCCTGGTGCAGGGCCAATGGAAAGAATCCTGTACATGAGGCCCTTCTTGGCGGGGACGATTATGCCCTGCTTGGGAGTTGCGCGCCGGACATGCTGGCAGCCCTGCACGCAGCCATTCCCGACTTTTGGGAAATCGGCGTTGTGACCTCTGGCGAGACAATTTTCTGCAACAGGGAGCCCATAGACAATCTGCAGGGCTTTGACCACTTTTCCGTCTAAGCTTTTTGGAGGGGCGCGTGAAACATCTTCTCAAAGGTTGGCTTGAGGCAGCAGGCTTGAGCAAAAGCGATCTGTCTGCCATGGGCATTGACGCAAAGGCCTGCGCAAGGGCGCTCAAGGACATGCATGCAGCGTGTCGCGACGCCTGGCAGTGCGGCTTCATGCGGGGCTTCAACGGCAACATGAGTGTTCGCCTGGACAGGGAAGATGGCTACGCATTGCTCGTGACCGGAACCTGTGTGGCAAAAGGTCATTTGAAGCCCTGTGATGTGGCTCTTGCTGACGAAGAGGGGAGGGGGCTCCATGGACCGGCTATTTCAAGCGAAACGGCCATGCATGTGGCCATCTACAAAAAGCGTCCGGATGTCCGCTACGTGCTCCATGTGCACCCTGCGGCCATGCTGGCACTCTCCCTGCGCGTCGCGGAACAGGATTTTCTGCGCATGCCTCTCTTTGAAGCAGAGACATGGAGAGCAACTCTGGCAATAGCCGATGCCTGTGAACCTGGCACGGAAGAGCTTGCCAACTCCACTGCGGAAGGCTTTGCGGATCCAGCCATAAAGGCAGTTTTCATGCGTCAGCATGGTCTGTGCACAGTGGGACACGCGGCAGTGGAAGCCGTGGGCGTGTGCGAACAGTACGAACACCTAGCGCAGACACAGCTTTTTTTCTTGAGCTAAAAATGTTGAGCAGGTATTGTTTCACGTGAAACAATCACTGGAATAGTGTGGCTAGAGCCGGGTCTTTTTTCGTTCCAAGCCTGCGCTTGGAGCGGCGCAAGCCAGGAAAGGAGGCGGCCATGAGGAGTTTTGTTTTCCCCCTACTTGTCGCGTCGGCTTTGGTACTGATCTCGGCGTCTGACGCCATCTAACAGATAACCCCGGCCCATTCGCGGTGGGTCCGGGGGCGAAAACTACACATAACTCACTTGGCAGCCGTGCAGGGTGCTGTAACGCGCCGTCCAGCCCCGGTTCCTGTTATCAGCAGGCCAGGGCTCCCCTTTCATGTAGATATATTTTGGGACTCTGTACAGTCTCTTTTGAGACAATGTGCGGGACACACAAGATATTGCTTTCCATGAGGCGCAAGTTTCGTTCAGCGAAGGTGCACCAACTTCTTGTGTGCCTGCTCGACTGTGTCCCCTGAAAGGAACATGTTCAGACTTGTGTGAGAACTTATTGCAAGAGTTCAGGGGCAGAGACGGGGAGAGACAACCTAGTTGTCCGTGAAGCCAGGCGTCTGCGTAGACATCCCTTGTTGCCATTGCTGTTGTCTACGTTGCCAGTGGGGCATGAACTGTGCAACGTTGTAGTTCAGAACCCCAAGGAGAGCGGCAGTATGAGGAGCCAATGCTACCTCTTCTCGTTCCTTCTGACAGCGACCAATGCATTGTTTCACGTGAAACAATCCAATTTCAGTCTCGACGCAGGACGACATCCGGTAGGACAATAGCCGTTTCCTCCGCATCTTCCTTTCCCTTCCAGGCCAGGATGAAGCGGATTTTGGATGAATATGGCCTGTATCTCCTGTCTGTCAGTCTTTTGAGTCTTTCGCGAAAAGCCTTCGAATATCTGACAACAGGCATGGCCTTGCCATTCACCCGTGCGTGCAGCTCCCTGTCTCCTGGCGTGAAACAGAGGGGCTCGCCTGCGCGCAAGCCAAAGATGTACCCCTTCTTGCCCTTGAAAAAGTCCAGGACCACGTCCCGGTGCGTCAGCTGCAAGGCAATTTCTTCGGGCTCTGCGTATGTGTTCCTGTCCTCGACATAGGCGAGACCCTCGACGTTTCTTATGGCAGGGGAGGCGAAGAGAGCGGTGTTGCAGTGGATGTAGAGCTCCTTTTTGGCCCTGGTCATGCCCACATAGAGCGTGCGTCTGTCATCGTCTGTGGCCGCATTGGTGCCGTTCAGCAGCATGTAGACTTTATCAAACTCGCGTCCCTTGGCCTTGTGGATGGTGGACACAGTGACAGGTGCGCCCTCCACAGCTGAGAAATCGTTGTATGCGGACTCCCTGATGAAGTTTTCCAGATCGCTGCGGTACTTCTCCTTGTGGGTGACCTCAAAGTCGCGCAAAAGTCGTTTGCAGTTCTCAAGGCAGGAACTTGTGGCGTACTGCCTCTCAAGCCGTGTTCTTGCAGTTTCCCATGCCTCGTCGGAGATGATTGGGGACTTTTGCATGGTGTCGAGCCATTTGAGGAAATGGCGAATTTCGAGCAGATCGTAGAGCCTGAAGTGCTCCATGGACTGTATCAGGCTTGCTCGAACACCCTTTTTCAGCAAAAGCCCCGTGAGCTGCAGGGCCTCGTCGTTGGTAGTCGTGAGCAGGCAGCACCGCTCCCCGCCAGACGTTGCGAGAATCTGCCTCACAATAGGCTCTTCCATATGTCCGCAGTAGTGCCTTGTGATGCAGACCTTGCCCGGATCCGTATGCACTGCCCGGATGGGCTCCTTCTTCATGCGCTGGCGTATGGTTGCGGCAAAGGCGTTGGCAAGGGACACGACAGCTGTGCTGCTTCTGAAGTTGTCCGACATTTCGTACTGGGTAGCGCCATGTTCTGTCACAAGCGAGCGCAAAAAGCCCGAATCCGCGCCCCTGAAGGCAAAGATGTTCTGATCGTCATCGCCTACGGCAATGAGACGCATGCCCTCATTGTGATTCATCAGCGCAAGGACAAGGTTGAATTCGTCGCAGGCCATGTCCTGGGCCTCGTCTATGACAAGAACGCTCTTTGTGATTTTGCCCTGTTCGACCTCGCCCTGGCTAATCCTGTCCGCGGCCTTCTGCACAATGTTTTCCACGCCTTCCAGGCTGCCGATCCTGCCAAGCAGATCAAAGCTGTAGGAGTGGAAGGTTGTGATCTCCACGAAATGGGCGGCATTGCCTATGAGGCCGACAAGGCGCTTTTTGAATTCCGTTGCAGCAGCCCGCGAGAATGTCAGCATCAGCAACTGCTCTGCCTTCACGTCCTCCAGAAGCAAAAGCGAGGCCAGCTTGTGGACAAGGAGCATGGTTTTGCCACTGCCAGGGCCAGCGGCAACGACAATGTTTTTGCTCTCGACATCGTTGATGATGGCCTTTTGCGTGGCGGAGAGAGTGCCAAAGAGCTCTTTGTACTTTTGAGCGGAGATGGTGCGGCCAAGCTCGGCAATCTCGTCCGCCCTGAAGTACCTTGTGATGAACTTTTTGTAGTCCATCTGGAAGTAGTCCTGCACGAACTGCAGCGCTGCCTCGTAGTTCTCCACGACAAGGTGGGCGTAGCGGCCAATGATGTGCACCTGCTGTGTCTTGTGTTTGTAGAAGTCGTCCAGAAGCTGGTAGTCTGCCTTCTTGTACTGGACCCTGGTGTTTTCGATGAGGCGGCGGATCTCCAGGGCGTTGTAGAGAATGAGAAAGCCCCCTTCGAGCTTCAGGACCTGTGTCCTCGAAAGATAGAGAAGGGCGTCTTCCACATCCTTCAGGCTGATCGATTCTGCGTAGAGCTGGGTGCGTGCCATGGCCCTGTAGCCGTTGTAGAGACCGACAACCGAGAAACAGACCGGCTTCATCCCGCTCTTGCTCTCGGGCACATCCTTGGCCTCGTTGTAGAGTGTCGTGATGATGAAGCGGCACAGGGCAATGCGCAGGAAAAACCTTTTTTGCAGGGTAGACAGGGGAAGTGCCGGCACAAGGCGCACAGTGTCTGCCCTGTTGTACTCTGGGCGATGCACCCATTTTTTGATGATGTGAAAGTTCAAAAGCGTTCTCAGATTGCGGACGCTTGCCCTGGCAATGCCGGCGTTTTGGGCCTTTTCGTTGAGCTCCTTCAAGGACACATCCGAGCCATTCTGTTGCAGTTCGCCGATCAAAAGCTTTTCCAGCTTTGCGAGCTGTTCCAGCATGTGGAGGGACTTGTTCTCCTTGTCCGAGGCATGGATGAAGGCAGACATGTCTTGCATGTCGGCCAAAAGGCCCTCCAGGCGCATGAGGCTGATGAGCTGTATGACTTCTTCCCGGACAAGACCCAGGCGATCTGCCAGGTAGTCCACCCTGGATTCTGCTTCCTCGTTTCCTGCTCGTGCCCTGCTCCTGCTGCCGAGGAGGGCGGTCATGATTCTGCGGGCATTGATGCGCTGGGTTTCCGAAAAGAGCGCCGACTTGTCCAGGCGCTCTCCAGCCTCAAGCATGTTCTTCACCAGTATGCTTGTGGCATAGATCCTGGGCATGTTTTTGCCTCGCTCAAGGTAGCCTGCGTTTTCCAGCGCAGCCAGGGCGGTGCGCACCCTTGTCTCCACATCGGCATTGCAGTCGTCCCAGCCTGCCTCCCTGGCGATTTCCAGTGGCGAGCACCATACACGCGGGCGGCGCCTTGTGAGCGCCCTTATGGCTCTCCAGACCTGCTGGATTTCGCTAATGCTGAGCTTTGTCTGATTGAGCAGAAGGAAGTGCTTGTCGAGATCCGCATCGTTGTAGAGCACATAGCAGTCTGCCTGCAGGGACGGGTCGCGGCCGGCACGGCCAGCTTCCTGCACGTAGTCTTCCAGGGAGCCGGAAATGTCATAGTGAACGACAAGGCCCACGTCCTTCTTGTCTACGCCCATGCCAAAGGCCGAGGTCGCAACAATGCTCCTGACCTCGCCCCGCATGAAGGCTTCCTGGTTTTCGACCTTGTCTGCAGGGTCCATTTTGCCGTGGAAGGCTAGGGCAGCAAAGCCGTCGCTTGTCAGTTTCTCTGCCAGCTTTTCTGTCTGGCGGGTTCTGGAAACATAGATAATGGTTGGGCAGTTCCTTGCGGCCACAAGATCGCGCAGGGTGGCGTACTTTTCCTCGTCCGTTTCCCTGAAGAGCACCTTGTAGTGCAGGTTTTTGCGGGCCTGGGTAGAGGCAAAGATCTGCAGATCCAGATTCAGCGTCTCCCTGAAATACTGGCAGATGTCGCTTATGACCTTTTGCTTGGCAGTGGCCGTGAAGCAGGAAACGGGGATGGATTCTTTCCCGAGCCCCTTTGCCTCCTGCAGCTCCCTGATGAAGTATCCTATGTACTGATAGTCCACTCGGAAGTCCTGCCCCCAGGCGGAAAAGCAGTGGGCCTCGTCGATAACAAAGCGGACAACGTTTCGTCTGAGCAGCAACCTTTCTATAGTGCGTGAGCGCAGCTGTTCGGGGGAGATGTAGAGCAGGGAAGCCGACCCGTCCTCGATGCGCTCCAGGGCGTTGGCTCGCTCTACTGGGTCCAGCAGGCCACTGATGGCCACGGCTTCGGTGATGCCCACTTTTTCCAAGTTATCCACTTGGTCCTTCATCAACGACTGAAGGGGAGAGATGACCACTGTCAGGCAATGCACGCACTTGCCTGCCATAAGGGCCGGCAGCTGGAAGGTGATGGATTTGCCGCCGCCAGTGGGAAAGACGGCTAGAAGGGAGTGTCCCTCGACTGCAGACCTGGCTGCCCTTTCCTGCAGGGGCTCGCCATTGTAGGTCCTGAAGTTTTCGAAGCCGAATATGTTCTGCAGCCCCTTATGCACGTTGAGCGCCTCTGTGCAGTAGGGACAGCCTTCCTGACAGGGTGTGTGGCGCAGCCTTTTGATGACCTCCGTGACTTGTGGAAAGCTGTGCAGGACCCAGGGTGGCGTAACCGAAGTCGGATCGCCAGTGCCAATCAGGGCAAGGGCGTAGGCGAGCTCCTCGGGCAGATATGCGACAATATCTGCAAGATCGGCCCTTGCGCAGATCCTGCCCGCAAAGGCTGTTCGTATTATCTCCGCAAGGATCGGAGCTTCACCGGGGATATCAGAGGGGAGGGCGAGGTAGGCAAAAAAGCCTGCAAAGGATGGCGAGCCCTTGAGAAGCCCGCAGTAGATGGCCTGTATCTGCGAGGGCAGGGCACGAAAGGCATTGACCTCGTCGTGGAAGAGGCTTGCAGCCTTCTTGCAGTCGCTGACGGGATTGTTCAGCTCATCGACCCTGAGCTTGTCGTCCTTCAGCAGGGAATGATAGGGCCGTTTGGGAAAGAGCAGGGGGGACAGGGGCAGCGTGTCGATGATCTTGGCTGAAATTCGGATGTCTGCGGTCTTTTCCAGAAAGGCCAGATCGTGACGCAGGATGTTGTGCCCGCAGACAAAGTCGGCTTCGGCAATGAAGTCAAGAAAGGCCCTTGGGTTGTTTGAGTGAAAGGAGCCCCTCTCTTCACTGAACGCGCCAAGATCGCAGACCCTTGTACCATCGGCATTGATTTCGGCGTCAATGAAGGCAATGGAGTTTTTCGCAGCGGAAAAAGGTGCAACGTCCTGTGTGAAGACGCCTTCCTGTTTTACAGGCAAAGGCTCTTCGCGTACTTGCTTTTGCAAGAATGACAGGACCTTTTGGAAAAACAAAACCTATTCCCTTCCAGATGAAGATATTTGTCAAACCTAAGGAGAATGTTTCACGTGAAACATTTAGTCTGTGGCAGAAAACAGCACATATTTCCACGATGCGATTGGCCGTCGCAAGAAATAAGCCTTAGTAGTGTCCTCTGCATTGTATGATTTCGGCAGCTTCGTCTGTGATTTTGTAGACTAGGCAGTTTTTTGCAGCGATTCTTCGGCTCCAAAAGCCCGGGAGATTGCCTTTCAGAGGTTCAGGCTTCCCGGTGCCCTCATTTCCCCCACGAGTCAGATCCCGCAAAAGAAAATGGATGCTCTTTGGATTTTTTGTATCTTCGCCCCATGAAAGATACTCCTCCCATGCTTGCCCTGCAAACGTGATTTTCACTGTCGGGATTTCAATTCTTCGAGAGAAAAGGAAACCGTTTTTCCGACCTCAAGCTGGGCAAGAGAGCGATGGAGGGCATCCAGATTTCTCTGGGAATAGAAGGGGCATTTGTGAAGCCTGCAGATAATCAGGCCTTGTCTATGTCTATGAGTTCGTACTGGGGATTGCCCATGCAAAGTTCTTTCATGGCACTTAGCTGGCGCAAGCCATGGCGGCTTTGGATGCGCTCCACAAGGTCGTGGTTGACGGATTTGGGCAGACCGAAAACCATGTCGCAGCAGGCCTGATCCACTGCCAGGATATCAGTGGATGCGCAGATGCCGAGATCCGGAATAGTGGGTTCTGCTGCCGAGGTCCCTGCGCAGTCGCAGTCCACTGACATGCGGCGCATGATATTGATGAAGGCCATGCGGGGCCCAAAATAGTCGCAAACTGCCTTGGCAGAGTCTGCCATGTTCTCCATGAAAGGCTCCTTGCCAGGCCAGCCGTCTATTGTGGCGGGAAGCTTTTTGCCGATACCGTGCACCTGACGCTTGCCCACCTGACCCGAGGCACAGCCAATGGCAATATTCTTCATGGAGCCGCCAAAGCCGCCTCTGGCGTGTCCCTTGAAGTGGGTCAGGACAACCATGGAATCGTAGTTGACAATGTGCCCTCCCATGGCCACCTCCTTGAGGTGCAGGCCGTTGCGTACGGGCAGGCTGACATCCTCTTCCTCGTCCAGGATATCGACCGGGCAGAATGTCCAGCCATTGACATTCAGCGTTTCCCGGTGATCGGCCGTGGTGCCGCGATCTCCGTGGTAGAGCGTGTTGGTCTCAACCAAATTGCTGTTCGGAATGGTTTTCTGCAGGGCTGCCACAAGGTCAGGGGGCAGTATGTTGGGACCGTGTTTTTCGCCTGTGTGCAGCTTGATGGCTACCTTGCCAAAGATATGCTGGTTCACGAGGCCGTAGATCCGGACAAGGTGTTCCGCATCAATATGGCGCGTGAAATAGACTTTTGCGCGGCTGCCAGGTGTTTGCATGCCCGTGACGTTTTTGCTGCCGATGACGGGTGT
>ULWB01039686.1_pt1 | contig 14336 bp, 11 predicted proteins | sample 1959891 | NCBI WGS metagenome assembly ULWB01 (sample SAMEA4835799, study PRJEB28245) | human gut metagenome | biome: gut microbiome; material: fecal sample | place: Denmark | collected 2008 | reverse complement strand
CTCCACGGCCGTGTCGGTTACAACCCTACGGTATAGGGCACCTTCGTATGCCATCCCCTGGGCAGTGAGGCGCTCGTTATAGTCTGAATAGATGTCGCCGAACTTGCTCCACAGCCTCAAGAAGCGTCTTTTCAGTTCCGAGTCGTGGTCTTCTGTGAAATTGCTGAAGAACGTCTTTATTGCCTCTATCTGCTCAGGGCTGAGGTAAGCAACGCCATCCAGCTCGTGTATGTCTTTTAGGTTGGCAAACACTTTGCCGGCATCGGCCATGTTCTTGTCAATGTCGTCGAAGTCGGAAAGCAGCAGCTGGCCCCATCCGTAGAAATGGTCGAGGGGCTCGTCGATTCCGGTGCAGGCAACGAAACTCTTGTGAAGATCGCAAACCAACTTGATGTTGTCGCCGACTATAAGGTCGGAGTGCTCCCTGAACAAGTCGCTGATGGTTGTGTACACAGGGCTCCACACGGGCTTTCCCGCTGCACGCACCAAATATTCGTTGAGAAAGAGAGACGCACGCTTGTTGGGGAACACAATCACAGTGTCAGCAAGGTTGGTGCCGTGTTTCGACACTATATCCCGTGCGACGTATTCTAAAAATGTTTTCATACTTCTTCTATCCTGTTGTTGTAAACATACCAAAGGTAACCTTTAACGTCTGCATATCCCATAGACGAGATAAGCTCCATGTATTCGCCCACTTGGCGATGGTGCTCTTCGCGCGGCGTGCCAAACTTGAAATCGACCACGATGACCCGTTTGCCGTCTGTCATCACCCTGTCGGGCCTGCGCTCCATCAGTTGTCCGTTGCCATCCATAGACAGGATGGAGCATTCATTGAACAGAGTCCATTTGCCTGAGAACCAGTCTTTCACCCTGCTGTCGGTCAGTCGCTTGTGCAACATATCTATTATAGTCTGGCTCTTGTTGCTGTCGGTGGGCAATATTCCGTCGGCCCGGAGTTGAGCAAGCACCTGCCCTATGTCTGCAGTGGTGGCTATCGAGGAAAACACCTTGTGCAGAATGCAGCCCATCTTGATATAGTTGTCTTTCTCTTTTTCTGCATTTGTGGTTTCGGTAAACTCCTTGCTCCTGTTGCTCTGCCTGAATTCGGTGGTGTTCCTGTACGTTTCTATGACAATGCCCTCGGTTTCGGGCTCTTCCAAGAACATGTTGTCTGTGTGCATCGACTTTTTCTTTACGCCAAGGCTTAGTGTTCCATATTCAAACGTCATCGGCTCATCTGGGGAGTCTGGCTGACACAGGCGTGCGTCGCCAAGGACATCGGCAACTTGAGGCAGGCACTCTTGTATCAATTCCGAACGTGAATTGGTGGCGTTGTATTTGCCAATCACGAACAGGTTGCGGCTGGCACGCGTGAATGCCACATACAGCAGATTCAGATTGTCGACGCAGTTTTGTAAGCGCTCCCTGACATATTCTTTTTCGTATACGGTGCCCATCAGTCCGGTGCCATAATCGACCGGAATCAATGGAATCATGTTGAAAGGCGCCGTCTCGGGCCTGCACCATATTATGTTACCCGAAGTTTTTTCCATCTGCCAGTCACAGAAAGGCAGTATTACGTTGTTGAACTCAAGCCCTTTGCTCTTGTGAATGGATATGAGCCGTATGCCGTTGAGCTTGTTGCTTTGTATGGTTGTGCTGCCAATGCTTTCGTCCCATTTGCTCACAAAAGTGTCGATGTCGGCCGCCATGTCTGATGTGAAGTTGCAAAGCTGGTCGAAAAAGGCACATACATAAGCGCTCTGGTCGTCAAGGCGCTTCAGCTGGAATATGTAGTATATCCGTTCGGCCAAGTCGTATAGCGGGGTGCGGCGAAGCGACTCCATTGAGTCTACATAGGCATTGGGAAGGAGCGACTCAGGGCCACCATATCCTGTAATCTCGTCGTCTGTGATATTGTTTCCGCAAACAGCATTCTGGTATGCCTTGGCCAGAAACACCTTTGCGATTGAATCGTCAGGATGGTTAAGCAGGTGCAACGCATTGACAATCACCCTGACAGCTATTGAGGCGTCGAGGCGGAAGGCCTCGTCGGACACTATGCTTACCGAAGGCTCGTGTTCGGCAAAGTATCCGGCGATGAGCGGTATGTACTTGTTGTTGCGCACTAAGATGGCTATCTCGTTCTGTGGTATGCCCATGGCCGTCAGTTGTCTCACTCTTTCGGCTATCCCCTCCAGGGTCTGTTGCTGGTATTCGGCAGGCGGCAGCAACTCTATGCTCACATAGCCCTCGGCGCGCCTGTGTTCGGGTATGCCCTGGCATACGTCGCTGTAAGCACTACGCAACTGTTCGGCTGCAGCGGTTTCTCCCTCGGCCTGCGCGACATATTCCTTCTCGGCGGCGGCTGAGAAAAATGCGTTGTTGAACTCAATGATATTGCGCTCCGACCTGTAGTTGGTTCCAAGATTCCTGATGTCGAGCTGGCGGTCAGGGTGGGGGAACTCGTGTTCGATATCGTTGAGAAGCCGCCAGTCGCTGTCGCGCCATCTGTAGATGCTTTGCTTGACATCGCCCACAATAATATTGTTGGCTGCCTCGCGGCTCATGCAGTCGGCAAGCAGAACCTTGAAGTTTCGCCACTGTATGGTGCTCGTGTCCTGAAACTCGTCTATCATGATGAACTTCAGCAGGGCACCTATTTTTTCATAGATAAATGGCGAGTCGCTGTCGTTGATGAGCGACATCAGCAAATACTGTGTGTCACTTAGCAGGAACCTGTTGGATGTCTCATTCAGTTCGCGAACCTTCTGTTCTATGCTTCCAAGGAGGCGCAGCTGGCTCAGGTGGCGCAGCGTCAGCTCTGCCGACTTATACCTGCACCATTGCACAGGCCTGTCGTCGACTGCCTTTTTCAGCAGGCCGATGAGCTTCTCTTCTGCCAGTGCACTGATTAACTTGCGATTGGGATGGGTCTTGCTGACCCATTTGTCGGGCTGCTCCATGCATTCGGTTATGCGCTTGCCCACAATCTTTTCGTCAAGCGCGCCTTTCTGAATCTTCAGGAAAAAACCGCATACGCCTCGGTCTTTGGACGCGAAGTCGTCGACAACAAGGCCGTTGTCAGAGATGATGTCGAAAAAAGTGTCGGCATAGCCTTTCATGCGTGCTGCAGCCGATGCCTTTTCTGAATACAACACCGACTTGTACTCATCGAACAAGGCGCCGTTGCCGATGGTACCAGCCAGCTGGCCTCTTGCTTCCTTATAGAATTCTCTGAAAATGGTAGTGCCAAAGGCCTTGATCGAACCTATTACATTCCAGCTCTTGTCTTCCGAAATGTTGTCGGTGATAAACCGCATTATCCATTGCAACAGTTCGTCGTGAGGCCCCAGGCCCTCGATAAGGGCGTCGACGGCCTGCTCTTCTATCTGCTTGTCGTTGAGCTCTATGCGCAGATTGGCAGTGAGGTCGAGCTCCCTTGAAAGGTTTCTGAGTATGCTCTGGAAGAAAGAGTCAATGGTCTCAATCCTAAATCCATTGTAATTGTGGAGCAACAACCTCAGCGCCAGTCCCGCCTGCCGGCTGACAAAGGCAGGCGAGGCGTCGAGACCAGCGCAAATGGCTTCGGTATAAGAGCGTGAGTCGTCGAGTTGCTTCCATATCCCGTACAGCTGGCTGAGTATTCTGGTTTTCATTTCTTCGGTAGCCTTGTTCGTGAATGTCACGGCGAGTATGGAGCGAAAGTCGTATGGGTTGTGAATAAGCAATTTGATATATTCTATTGCCAAGGTGAATGTCTTTCCACTTCCGGCACTGGCTTTATATACAATTAGGGGTTTGTTCATAATTATAAATATGTGTGAGGGTAGGGTGTTGCACGTGGATGTTCCATGTCATCTCAATGCTGTTTAATATTGCTGTTGAAACTACTGGGGACGCCATGCAAGTGTTCAGGCAATACTGCAATATTATTGCAACAAGATATTGAAGTACAGTAATTTATCAAAAGTCTTGCGCGTAACGAAAAACTTTTGCATGGCCAATCAACCATATTGCAGGGCGCAGACCGCCGGCTTATTGCGTTTAGGGCTCTTTTTACTACCATCTTCTGAATAATTCAAATGAGAATTTGCTGCCGAACTCATTGAAACTGCCATTGAGGAAACTCGCAAACAGACCTATAGAGAAATATCTGTTTGTGAGTCCGTAGCCTATTTCCGTGTATGGGCGAGTGTGTTCTATCTGTAGGAAATTTGCATATATTCGTTCTGTCTCAATGTATTTACCGATGAGGGGTATCCAAGTGACAAGCAGCAATGGCGACTCGTAGGATACATTAGTGCGGAAGTAATACTTTGATGCATTATACCATTGGCTGTTGAGGAGCTGGAAATCGCCTGTCCAGTCATCGTCCCAGCCACCGGGGATGTAGTTGTCGTGGAAGTTGGCGAAGTCAACAAAGTAGTCGGTCGACTTGTTGGTGTAGAATCCGCCGCCGGCTCTTAGGTTGTATTTACGCAGGCTGTGCAACACCTTCTTGAACGAGGCGTCAAACTCCCAACGCTCGTATTTAATGTTTGATTGCAATATGTTGGTAAGCCCTCGCTCATAGTTAGCCGTGAATGTAGGCCCTTCCGGGTGGGGACGGAAAGTCAGCGTGACCATTGGCGCAAAGCTTCTGTATTCTGATGGCTTGCCCAATTGCTCCATCTCATGCCTGTTAACGGCAGAACGCAGGTGGTAGACGAAGCCCAAAGCCATCTCAAGATGCTTGGTAATCTGCATGTTACCCGACAGGCTCACCATCTCATCGTCGAAATAGTCGAGGTTGAGCGACGAGAAGTCGATTGTGTCGCGGTTTTCTTCCTGAATTATTTCCAGTACGCTCGAGTTGGTTATCCTGTTGCCGTTGGCCCATGTCAATTCCACCCATCCGTTGCGTTTCGCATCGAAGGTATAGCGGAGTGGGGCGTTGAAGTAAAACTTCTTAATCTTGAAATTGTATCCCAGCCTTGGCGTGAAGGTTATGTATCTGTCCGGCGCAAATATGTATCTGGCACCAATGTCCATCTTGTATGCAAGTCCGTGGCTGTGGCTATAGCTCAAGTATAGGGGGTTGAACAGCGGCGATAATGTCACCGATGCGTTATCGTTACTTGCATCTTGGCCGCTCAGGATATAGTCGTCGACGATGTCCCATGTTTTTTTCAGCATCTTGTTCTTGCGCTTCACAACCGTTGCCTGGGCGGAGTCTTTAGCAATGTTTTCTTGGATGTGCTCTCGATAGATGGATTCCTCTATACGTTCCAACGGGTCGGGCCTAACGCTGTCTATTATGCTTTCTGCTTTTTTGTCGTCGATGGAGTCAATGTCTGGCACTTTGCATTCAAAATTTGCATAAAACCTTACCCTGAGCTCGTTGCCCATGAATTTGAATACGGCCTTTGAGTCGCAACGTGTAGGCAGTAGGGCATAGGGGGTGTCGTCATCACCCATGTATGCATTTACCTCAAAGGTAACCATGTCGTACTCTCCGCTAAAGCGTGTGTGGATTATCTTGCCTGTATATCTGTCAATTATTGCAAAGCCTTTGACCAACTGGGTGTTGTTTAACTTCGGGGTAAAGTTGACGCAAGCCCTGCCTTCATCGCTAATGCTTATCCTGTATCTATAGAAAATCCTGTTGTTGTAATTGAACGGCGACAGCATGTATTTGTCGAACAGTGATATGCCATAGAGGTTGGGAATGATGAAGCGCATCATTACGTCCATTGCCTTCCTGTTGTGAGGAATGGTGCTTTTCAGCGTTTTTTGGTCGATGCGGTAATCGTCAATGGCCTTGAATGATATCCTACCGATGTTCTCACCGATGTAATTCCTGTTACCTCTTGCTATCGAATACATCGTTGGCACAAATATTAGGGTGGGGTTGCGTCTCACTGTCCTGAAGCTGTACTTGAGGTAAAAGTCGTCGGTGAAACCGCTGATGCTCGGCGCAAGGTTCCTTTTATATGAAAACAGCCTGTCCATCACCAACGAGTCTGCTGTGACTTTGGCAAAAATAAAACTGGGCATATATAGAAATATGCCCAGTAATATTATTCTTACAAACGGCTTATATTTCACGACTTCAAAAATAATAATTATTATTGAGGCCGCAAAATAATATAACTCTTTTTAGCCTAAATATTTCATCAATATTTTGGCATTGCCGCTATCACGCAATTTGGCTATGCTCTTTTCACGTATCTGGCGAACACGCTCACGTGTCAGACCCAGCTGGTCGCCAATCTCCTCGAGGCCCTTCTCATGGCAACCGATGCCAAAACACTCACGAATGATGGTTATCTCGCGATCTTTCAGAACCTTGTTGAGTACGGAATTGAGCTCTTGTGCCATTGACTCATGGTCTACATGCCTGTCTGTACGGCTGTCTTCGCCACTGGCCATTACGTCGAGCATGCAATTGTCTTCGCCGTCCTGGAATGGGGCGTCTATCGATACGTGGTGGCCGTCGGCCATCAGGCTTTGGCCAATCTTGTCCTCGTCGAGGTTTGTCGCGGCACTCAATTCTGATACAGAAGGATGGCGCTGGTTCTCTTGCTCGAACTTATTGATTTCGTGATTGATTTTGTTGAGAGACCCTACTTGGTTGAGCGGCAGGCGCACAATGCGGCTTTGCTCTGCAATAGCTTGCAGGATGCTCTGCCTTATCCACCACACTGCGTATGAAATGAATTTAAAGCCTCGTGTCTCGTCAAACTTCTGTGCGGCCTTAATTAACCCAATATTTCCCTCATCTATCAAGTCAGTGAGCGTAAGCCCCTGATGCTGATATTGTTTGGCAACAGATACAACAAATCGAAGATTGGCCGTCACCAGCTTGTCCTTGGCTCTTTCGCCTTCAATACCACCTTTGCGGATTTTTTGAGCCAACTCAATTTCCTCATCGATGGAAATCAGCGGGGCGCGGCCAATTTCTACCAGGTACTTATCCAAAGCTTCGCTTGAACGATTAGTAATGCTCTTTTGAATTTTTAATTGCCTCATATCTATTAATTAATGCCTAAATAGTCTGTAACTGTCTGATAATCAATCGTATATCATATATACTGCTCTTAAGCGGTGCAAAATTACAAAAAAAACAGATACATTGCTCTCTTTTTTGCAAATATTTAACGTTAAAAAAGACAAACGGCGTTTTTTCTCATGCAAAATTTCCCCGATTCGGTAATAATTATTATTTTTGCTGGAAAAACGAAGAAACATGAAAAAGATAGCTTTATTTATAATATGTGCATCCATGGTAGCTATTGGCATGGGGCAGACTATGCCGGGCAGGATTACTCGGACAACCGTATTTGAAACATTCAGGCCAGCAATAATTACATTGAACGATGGCAAGCTCCTCAAGCAAAATGAAGCGAATATCTTCCTTAAGAATAGTTCCTTGGTATATAAGCATGGGCGCTTGAATATGGAGGCTGACATGGATCAGGTGGAGTCTGTAAATTTTGGAGACTGCGAATATGTGCGTGTCGATTCTGTTTTAGCCCGTGTGGTTGATACTCTCAACAATGATAAACTTCTTTGCGTATCGCTGATAGATGTGGATGCATACCGCACACAATTGCTCAATAACAGGCAGATAACGAATCTTGAGCTTCGAGAATTTGTAAATGTGAACGGTTCGGACGCGTCGCCTGAGGTACAAAGCAATTATCCCTTGCGCAATACATTTTATTATGATATCGATGGCAAGATAATCAAGGTTCATGAGCGAAATCTCAAAAAGTATATTAACGACAAAAATAGGCGATTGTACAAAACCTTGCTGCAGTCACCAGACTTCAGTTGGGAAGACCCCACATCGCTCATTAAATTACTTAAACTAATCACAGCAACTACTTGATTTGCAGATGTTTATCATAATGCCGATTATCTGAAAAACACAAATCTTTGCTATATTTGCGGTGTTAAACAATTTAAACATCGCAATTATGGTACTATTATCTGATTTTCTAAAGTGTTTTGATGAGCAAGTTTCTTGCTCTGATGTCCTTAAACGTCTGAATCTTTATTATGAAGGTGAAAAAGGTAGTATAGTTATGCCTATTGATTTTGTAGGTTTTACTCGAGTATTAACAGATTCGATTGAAGATGGAAAATTTGTTTATTTGTTTCGTGCTCGTGGCGTACCTTCTTCTTATTTAATCAATTATGATTTTTTTGAGCTCCTTGATTCCTCGTGTCTTTATTGTCGCCCCAAGCGTGCTTGGCGTGATTGGTTTAATGATTCTCTCTTGCCTCATTGATTATGAAAAAATCTGTAGTTATATTGGTTTTGAAGTTGGTCGTGGCGATAGCCACGGCCATCCTTGGCGTCCTTGGTGTTAACGCCATTAGTTCGTGTTCCTCGTCTCGTGATGTTACAATTTCCTCTCGTGGTGTCGGTATCTTCAATTACACCGACACCATACAGACAGAGCGTTACACAACAATTAAATATCCCCGTGAATAATGTCCGCCTTTAACTGCTTGCATCCTGTTACCGTTAAGACTAAGTACGGCTTTGTCAAAGTACCGTGCAATCATTGTGCTGCCTGTATTAACCGTAAATCTTCGGTAATCACTTCACAATGTAACATCGAGGCTCAAAAGCATCGTTATGTGTTTTTTGTAACACTTACTTATGCTAACGAGTTTTTACCCTTGTGTCGTGTTATCAAGCATGCAGGCAGATATGTCTTTGTGGATTGCAGTTCCCGGGATTGTGTTGGTAATTTGGCTTTTCCGAACTCCCCTGTAATGTCTGTTGTTGATTGCAGTACTTTTACAAGTGAGTTCTTTAATATGTATTATGAAAAGCTTGATTTGCCATCTGAATATCATGGCCTTATACCCTATCTATCCCGTAGGGATTATCAGTTATTTCTTAAACGTTTGCGTAAACAACTTTATGTAGAGTGCAATGAATCAATACGTTACTACGTTTGCGGAGAGTACGGCCCAGTCCATTTCCGTCCGCATTTCCATTTCTTATTTTTCACTGACTCGGATGCAGTCGCCAACCGTTTGCGAAAGTGCGTTTCTTCGTCTTGGTCGTTCGGTCGTATCGATTTCCAAACTTCCCAAGGTGGATGCGCCGACTATTGTTCGAAATATATTAACAGCCTTTCTAATCTTTCGAAAATTCAACGACTTGCGTGTTTTCGGCCGTTCAGCGCGCATAGCCGCTATTTCGCTGCCTCGTTTTACCAAGATGTGGCAGAAGCGAATGAGCCGGTTAACTATTCAGCAGTTAATGGACGAGGTATTGCAGTCGGCAGTCGATTTAAACAAGTCGCTCCCTGGTTGGCATTGGAGAATAATATATACCCCAAGTGTTACGGATTTGGTAAGGCAGATAGCAACGTCCGTTTATTCGTCTATACTGCTTATCCGGCATGCTGCGCAGAGTTCGGTGAAACTGTAGTTTCCACTTTGGCCACTAACATGTGTGAATCTGTTTTCAATGGTTGCTCTACTCCATGGGTACGTGAGTTCACACGTGTTTTTGCGGGTTATTATGATGCCCGTAAGTTGGAACAAACGTTCACCTCCATTCTTTATACATCTCGTAAGTTTTTAAAGCTATGTTCAGAAAAAAATCTTTCCCCGTCCGCTCTCCTACATTTGATTGAATCTTATTATAGTTCAAAGGATTATTTTGGTTTGGTTAATCAGTTGCGTGAACAACAGGCTTTTATTGACCAATATGGCCCCGACTTCCGTGTTTTCTTAATCTGTTGGTATTCCAATTTCACCCCTATCCGCCAAATTGATATTGATGAGCATTTGGCAAAGGTTGAGCAATGTGAGTATTTTCTTAGCCGTTGGGATTCTGACCATAGGTTTTGGCAACGCAAGTTAGACCGCCTTCGCCTTAATGACCCTTTCGACGCTTATTCTGCTCCCATACTTGACTATTTCAAGTCTCTTGGTCTTGAACCTTCCTTCATTACAGATGCTATTGTTGAGGAAGACAACCCTATTTATTATCAATTTGCTTCCATGCAGAAAGCTATTGCCGCTTCTTCTGTAAAGCATAAGATATTACAAGATAAAAACAAAATTTTCTGTTGATATGGCAAATATTATGTCTATGCGCAATGTGCGCAACAAAGTTCATAGAAACGGTTTTGACCTGTCTTTTCGCAACTCCTACACTGCCAAGGTAGGTGAGCTTTTGCCCGTCATGGTTGAGGAGGTTATTCCTGGCGACCGTTTCGACATTAAAGTGCAGTCATTCATGCGAACACAGCCGCTTAATTCGGCTACCTTTACCCGTTTGCGTCAGTACTACGATTTTTATTTTGTCCCTCTTCGTTTGTTGTGGGATAAATTCCCGTCGTTCATCACGCAGACTAACAATCCTACTCATGCTCTTTCTCTCTTTAATTCTGCGAAGATTGATAAGCATCCTTGGTTCTCTTTGAAAGACCTCATCGACATTCTCATTTATCTTCGTCAGAACAATAACTCATCAAATATGATGGTTGACTTTCCCAATTATGGAAAGATTCTCAACCCGCTTTTGTTTGATGTAGGTGGCATGTGTCGTTATCATCAGTGGTGCAAGCTGTTGAATTACCTTGGTTATGGTGATTTGTTTACTACAATTGAAACCGAGGCCGCAAACAGTTCTGACCATAATCATCCAACAAACCCTTTGTCTGATTTGAATGATGTTGCATTGAATCCTTTTCCAATTCTCGCTTATCAAAAGATTTATCAAGATTACTTTCGTTTTCAACAGTGGGAGAAGCCTGCGCCATACACATGTAATCTTGATTACATTATGGGTTCTCCAACTTCAGCTGCTGCAACACCACAGGACAATTCTCGTATATTGTTGGGTGGCCTTTTGTCACAGTTCAAAGGAGGTCATGGTGCCGCATGCTCTCCTTGTTTGTTTGATATGCGTTACGCCAACTACAAAAAGGATTTGTTTATGGGTGTTTTGCCTTCTCCTCAGTTCGGCGATACAGCTGTAGCAAGCCCTTTGAGTGGTTCAATAGCTTTTGAGAATTTCCATTTTACCGATGCACCTACTGCAAATGATAATTCAGATGTTTTTGGCACTATCGGTTCTCAAAACTCTGTCGGTTCTACTACTGCAGGCCTTTCCATCTTTGCCCTCCGTCAAGCCGAGTTTTTGCAGAAATGGAAAGAAATTACACAGAGTGGTAATCTTGATTACCGTGAGCAATTGGAGAAGCATTGGAATGTTAAGACTTCCCGTTTCCAGTCTGATTTGTGTGATTATATTGGTGGTTTTGCTGCCAATATTGATATTAATGAAGTTACCAATACGAACCTTGCCGAGGCTGATTTTTCCGCTAACCTCTTCGGCAAAGGTCTTGGCTCTGCTTCCGGTGGCGTTAGCCGTGAATTTAATGAACATGGCATTTTGATGTGCATTTATCATGTTGAGCCTGTATTGGATTATTTCAGCATTGGCCTTGACCGTTTGAATACTAAGGTCACCGCTGATGCTTACGCCATTCCCGAATTTGATTCACTTGGCATGGAACCTCTTCCGATGCAGGATATTATTTTTACTAATGTCAATGACCTCAACGGATATAACAATATCCTTGTTGATTCACAGACTGCTGACCCAATTGGTTATGTACCCCGTTACATTGAGTATAAAACCGCCCGCGATATGGTTCGTGGTGCTTTCATGGATTCAATGTCCCATTGGGTTTCGCCATTGGATTCTACGTCGATTCTTGACCGTATTTTGGCCATGCGGTATGATTATAATAATGGCGATGCTGTAGGAGTTGCTGCATCGGATGTTATGTTGACGCCTTATGCTTTCAAGATTAAGCCGTCAGTTGTCAATCCTATTTTTGTTCCGCAAGCCGGACCTGTTCCTGATTCCAAGGTTTCTCCTTATGAGGCAGATGTATTCTTAAACGCTGCTTACTTTGATGTTAAGGCCGTCCGTAATTTGTCGGCCGATGGTTTACCCTATTAATTTTTGAGTTATGGGAGTTTTCACTGCAAACGATTTTCCGCGAGCACCTCGTTATCGAGGTTCGTTTTTTCCCGTGGATTTGTGTAACTTCTACACAAAGACCCCTTTGGACGCTTTCCGTACACAGGTTATAGCCTCTGACGGTGAACATGATACAATCGCGTTCGTACGTGATGTTGCTGTACTTCTTGACCAAAAGGCCATCAACTCAAAAGGTCTTGAAGGTGTTGTAAACGCCATTTTGTCAAATGTACGTACTTCTTCAGTTAGTGACCGTTTCAACCATTTGTCCGATGACCAATTAATAAGCGTCATAAAGTCGCGTTATATCCAGGCGCCTTGTGAGCTACTTTCTTGGTCTGAATGGCTTGAAGATAATCTAACTGCTCTTGAAAAGGCTGCTTTGGAAGTAGAGCCTGTAGCCCCTGTGGAGCCTACTGAACCCCCTACTCCTTCGGCCGATTGATGTTTTATTGTTTGACATACCCGTGTCTCGGCACGGGTATATTTTGTTTTATTTGTATAAAAATTCTTTATTATGGGTTTATTAGGTGGATTATTAGGCATGGTTGGTTCTACCATTGGTGGTTTGCTTAACTTGAAAGGTAGTCAAGATGCTAACGATAAGGCTGCAGAGCTTACTCGTGAGACAAACGCCATGAATTTAAAAATTAACCGTGAGAACCAAGTTTTTCAAGATTCCATGTTGAATAAACAGATGGACTATAATCTTGATATGTATCTACGTCAGTTGAATGATAATCTCGCTCAATGGAACCGCCAAAATGAGTACAATGAAGAAATGTATAACAAGTATAATTCTCCGCAAGCACGCGCCCAACAATATCGCGAAGCAGGTATAAACCCCGCTTTGGCTGTTGGAGGTATGTCAGGCTCTTTTGGTTCTGTTTCATCACAGGCAAGTAATATGGCTTCTCCTCTTTCTGCTACTGCTGGAGGTGGTTATTCGCCGATTGGTATGCAAACACCCCAGGTTTTTGCAGATAATAAAGCTGGTTTTTGGTCATCTGTTCTTGATGCCTTTGCTCAACTTGACATTCGTCAGTCCGAGGCAGATAAGAACCGTGAGGAAGTTAAGGGCATGCGTCTTGATAATATGACGCGTTACGCTTCCAATATTGCCAAGTTGAACAACATTAAGGCTGATACCAATTCAAAAAAAGTTCGTTCTACTGTTGACCAAATCGAGTATGAATTTCGTAAGGCGACGTTTGATTCTGACGTTTCCAAGGCCCGGTTTGATTCTCTTAACTCCGAGATACAAGGAAATGTTATGAAGGCCCAAATTAACTTGATGAACATGAATGCATCTTTGGCAAAGGTTCAAGCCGAATGGGTGCCCGAGACAAAACGTGCTGAAATAGCCAATATGAACGCACAGACTGCTCTCTATGGTGCTCAGCGTGGACTTACCTACGAACAGATGATAACGGAGGCCACAAAGCGTACCTTGAATATTGCCAACGCTGGCCTTGCTAATTCACAAAGTTCTCTTGCTCGTGAAAATGCACTAACAGTTAAACGTCAGCGCATGACCGAGAAACAAGCCTATCAGTTGAATAAGGCTTTAGTTTCTGAACAGGAGTATAATTCAATGCTTCGTGGTAAACAGGTTCGTCAAGCCGGTGCTGATTATTGGAATCCGTTTAAATATACTGGTCTTTCGGGTAGTTATAACGCTAATGGTGTTCAGAAGTTAAAAAAACCTAAGAAGATTGGTTTTTGATAATACTTTTTGTTTTAATACGTTTGTTTTAATATGAGTGATTTAAATACTGAATTAGCAAAATTATTGCGTTTGTTACGTTTTATTATTGTATTTTTGTTTGTTGTTGGTATAATTACGTTTATATTAACACATATAGGTATCTTGTCTTAAAATTAGCCCGGTATTTTACCGGGCTTTTTAGTCTAATACTAATATTATCGGATAGAATCCGCCTCAGGATTCTAAACGAGTGTGAGCGAGTGCGCCGATAAGCCACCAATCTAACTAATGTTCGACCAAACAGAACCGCGAACACTCGCGGATGTTCGCGCGTTCGGTTACAGGGCCGCTGCGTCGGGCCCTGCTAAACCACCAAACCGCGACGCCGTTAGGCGTAATTTAAATTTTGTCTAAATTATAGCTTTCGAAGACTACACTTGCATCCGTAAGGATTTGCGCTTTAACCATGCGCAAACATACCCCCTTGTCTAAATATGTGCAAGTGACACCACAGCTTTATGTGAAGCCCTGTTAAATAACGGCCTTTAGTGTTAATCATTCTTATAATTTAAATGCCGATTATCTGAAATTTAACACGGTTGTCGGAGAGGC
>ULWB01039699.1_pt1 | contig 14842 bp, 11 predicted proteins | sample 1959891 | NCBI WGS metagenome assembly ULWB01 (sample SAMEA4835799, study PRJEB28245) | human gut metagenome | biome: gut microbiome; material: fecal sample | place: Denmark | collected 2008 | reverse complement strand
CTCTTCGAATACACGGATTGCGTTGGGAACACCGGATTTCAGGACATCGTAGGTGTCAACCAGAAGAGTACAGGAATTCGGGTAAAGTTTCGCATAGGTCTTGAATGCGGTGTACTCATCCGGGAAGCTCATGATCCAGGAATGAGCATGGGTTCCAAGAACCGGAACGTCAAACATCTGGCCGGTCAGCACGTTGGAAGTACCGGCACATCCGCCGATCACTGCAGCTCTGGCTCCGAAGATTCCGGCATCCGGACCCTGGGCACGGCGAAGACCGAATTCCATGATCGGATCACCCTTGGCTGCGTGGCATACGCGGGCTGCCTTGGTAGCGATGAGGCTCTGATGGTTCATGATGTTCAGGATTGCGGTTTCTACAAGCTGAGCCTCCATGATCGGTGCGATAACTTTGACCATTGGTTCTCTCGGGAAGATTACGGTTCCTTCCGGGATCGCGTAGATATCACCGGTGAATTTGAAGTTGCTCAGGTACTCAAGGAAATCTTCCTCAAAGATGCCAAGGCTTCTCAGATAGGTGATGTCTTCTTCTGCGAAACGGAGATTCTCGATGTATTCGATCATCTGCTCCAGTCCGGCACAGATAGCAAAACCACCGCCACATGGATTGTTGCGGTAGAACATATCAAAGATAACGGTCTGGTTGGTCGGGTTTTTGAAATATCCCTGCATCATGGTAAGCTCATAGAGGTCCGTGAGCAGAGTAAGGTTATTTGCTCGCATAAAGTTCTCCTTTAAGTGCCTCCGGATATTGTGACCGGAGGAAAATACACGGTAGTTTCCGTTCTTTTTTTATAAGGCTTATTATAACACAAAGGAGGGGATTGTAAAATTTTTTTTACAGAAGGGTCAGATTTTTTGATGTGCATAAAAATGGATAATTTTCATACTTTTTTTATTAGAAAAAGGTTACATAAAATTGACACCGGAAAATGAATGGATTATTATAAATGTATAAAAAATTTGAGCAGGAGACGGCAATGGGTGATAATATTTTTCTGAAGGAAATGAAAGAAATCCAGTTTGAGGATTATTTTAAATATGATGCCAAATGCAGAGGAAATCTGGGAGATGAGCTTCCGGTAATGGTATATCGGATGCTGGAGTATTCCCTGAAAGACGAACTGAAGAACCGGTTTGGAAAAGAGGTTCAGATTGAGGTATTTCGAAGTGCAGGCCGTAAAGCAGGAGAATATTTTGCAAAAAATATGCTGAATCTGGATGTGCCGCTGGATCAGTTTGTCAATGAACTTCAGAAAAAAATGCAGGAGCTGAAAATCGGGGTTCTCCGCATTGAGGATGTAAATGAAGAAACCGGAAAAATTATCCTGACCGTTGCGGAAGATGCAGACTGTTCAGGGCTTCCTGTTCTCGGGGAAACCGTATGTAATTATGATGAAGGTTTTATAGCAGGAATCCTTTCTCTATACTCCGGAAAGCCGTACACGGCGGTAGAAGTTGACTGCTGGGCAACGGGAGACAGAGTTTGCCGTTTTCATGCAGATGTACAGGAATGATCGGAATAGAGGTTTGATAAATGGAAGACAGAAACTGCGAACTGTTATTTGAATATCTGAGATCAATTTTATACGATTCTGAAGTGAAAACTCTGGAGATAGACAGCCTGGATGAGCCTTTTCGAAAACTTGGAATGGGTTTGCAGTATCTGGAAACGGCAGTAAAGGAAATGAAACAATGTTCTGCCGCATTATCCAAAGGAGACCTTTCCAGCTTTAAGCCCGCCAGAGAGAATTTTCTGTGTGAAAATCTCAAAAATATCCATGCGAACCTGAATCATCTGACCTGGCAGGCCAAGCAGGTAGCCAAGGGAGATTATTCTCAGACCGTTTCTTATCTGGGAGAATTCTCGGAAGCTTTTAATACCATGACAGAGCAGCTCCGGGAAAGAGAAAAGTCCCTAAAGCTTATTGCCGAGCAGGAGAAGAAACATGCAGAGATGGCGGAGAGCTACAGCCAGCTTCTGATGGAACTGATCGCGAGAAGTGAAAAGGAGATCCTGGTGATTAGTCTGGACGGAAAGAGCCTTCTGTACAGCAACCGGAGAACGGAAGAAGAAGTACAGAACTGGGATGTTTATAAGCAGTGGATCAGTCAGATTGAACAGAAAACGCAGAAGAATAACAGACGGAAAGAACGTTACGAATGGAAGTGGGAGGCAGAAGATTCCACCCACAGATTCTATGCCATTACTACCGGTAAGATGAAATGGCAGGGTGAATGGGCTTATGTGAATATTGTTCAGGAAGTTACAGAGACGAGAGTTAAGGAAGAGCAGCTGAAAGCGGAAGCATATCAGGACATGCTCACCAGAATTGGCAACCGTTTTTATCTGAAAGAAAAAGCAGAAGAGATTTTGAAGACAGGGGAGCCGGTTTCGGTCTGCTACTGTGACCTGGATCACCTGAAATATATCAATGATACGTTTGGACATCAGGAGGGTGATGCATATATCCGCTTTTTTGTCAGGATCGTAAATGAAAATATCCGTGAAGAAGATATTTTTGCCCGGATTGGTGGAGATGAATTTTGCATTCTGATGCGGGATTGTGCAGGCGATGATGCAAGGAAGCGCCTGTCAGATATTCAGAAACAGTTTGTCCTGAGAGAAAAAAAGAATTATGCCCGCAGCTTCAGCTGTGGAATTGTAGGAGTTCCCCGGAATCATGATAAGGTAGACCTGGATACATTGCTTCATGAGGCTGACGAAGTGATGTATAATCAGAAGAGGGAACATAAAAAAGAATATCAGAGTGAACTTGGAATATAAATATTTGTTTTACTGTATAACTGAAAAATGCCGGGAAGCCGCATAAAATAAGGCTTCCCGGCACTTTGAAAAAGTTTTTTAGAAAAAAATAAAAAAATTTGAAAAAAGGGGTTGCAATTTTAAAAAAGCTGTTATATAATATCATTCGTCGCAAGCGATAAGGCAAGCGAAACAAAAACACATAGGGCTATCGCCAAACGGTAAGGCAACGGACTCTGACTCCGTCAGTTCAAGGTTCGAATCCTTGTAGCCCTGCTTCTTGAGCACCTCGATGAGAGGTGCTTTTTTGTTCTATGAAATAAGAGAAAAAACAAGTGTGTTTCTTTAGAACAAGTGATACAATAAATTTGCAGACAGTATAACAGGAGGCACATTATGAGCTACAGTTTTGAAAGTCGCGTAAGATTCAGCGAGATCGGAGAGAAGGGCTGCCTGACGCTGCCGGGAGTTCTGGATTATTTTCAGGACTGCTGTACCTTTGAATCTGAACAGACAGGTCTCGGAATGGAAGTATTAAAGGCACAGAAAAGAGCCTGGGTACTTTCCGCATGGCAGGTAATTGTGAAGAGATATCCAAAGCTTGGTGAAAATATAAAAGTAACAACAATTCCTTATGGATTCCGGGGCTTTATCGGAATGCGTAATTTTATTCTTGAGACAGCGGATGGCGAGAGACTGGCCTGGGCGAATTCTTACTGGTCCTTTATCAACACAGAGACAGGACTTCCGGAAAAGCTGACACCGGCGGACACCGATCCTTATGATCTGGGAGAGAAGATGGAAATGGATTATGCACCGAGAAAGATCGCGCTTCCGAAAGAGCGGAAACCGAAGGAATCTTTTGCCGTACAGAAACATCATCTGGATACGAACCACCACGTAAACAACTGCCAGTATATCCGAATGGCAGCTGATTTTCTGCCGGAGGATTTTGCGGTCCATCAGCTTCGTGTGGAGTACAAGAGACAGGCTGTCCTTGGAAATGTAATGATTCCGGAAGTATATATGGAAGCAAATAAGGCAACGGTAGTTCTCAATGCGGAAGATCAGGAACCCTACGCTGTGGTGGAATTTACAAAGTAATCAGAGCTGTTTTAAACAGCATGGATATATTACGAAGTGGATTGTAAAGACACTTTATAAAAGGGAGGAAACGCAATGCTGGAAAAATTAAAAGAAGAAGTTTACAGAGCAAACATGGATCTGCCGAAATATGGCCTGGTTACGTTTACCTGGGGAAATGTCAGCGGCATCGACAGAGAAAAAGGACTTTTTGTCATCAAACCAAGCGGTGTGGATTATGATAAACTGACACCGGAAGACATGGTTGTTGTTGACCTTGAGGGAAACAAGGTTGAGGGTAAATACAATCCATCTTCTGATACAGCCACACATGTGGTACTTTACAATGCGTTTCCGAATATCGGAGGTATTGTGCATACTCATTCATCCTGGGCTACAAGCTGGGCACAGGCAGGAAGATCCATTCCGTGTTACGGAACCACACATGCGGACTATATTTACGGAGAAGTTCCATGCGTGCGTAACCTGACAAAAGATGAGATCGAGGAAGCCTATGAGAAAAATACCGGTATTCTCATTGCCGACTATTTCAAAGATAAAGATTACGAAGCAGTTCCGGCAGTCCTCTGCAAAAACCACGGACCGTTTACCTGGGGAAAAGATGCACATGAGGCTGTTCACAACGCAGTTGTCCTGGAAGAAGTTGCCAAGATGGCTTCCCGCTGCGAGCTGATCAATCCGGATGTAAAACCGGCGCCGCAGGAGCTTCAGGATAAACATTACTACAGAAAACATGGCGCAAATGCCTACTATGGACAGGAAAATAAATAAGGATAAAAGCAGAGACAGTAAAAGAATGCCGCATGAAAAATGTGGCATTCTTTTTTGTATGTAAATAGTGTCTTTATAACGACAGACAAAATTTTTTTGTCGAAAAAACCCGGATTTGCTGACCTTTAACACAGATGCCGCCAAAATATGTGCTAATGTCAAGAAAAATGCAGAACATTAACACATTTTGGAAAACAGGTGGCAGGATGAAAATTTACACTTATCAGGGAAGAAAGAACGTTTCCGGAGAAAAAATACGTCAGATGAGAAATATAAAACGGATGTCACAGTCAGATCTGGCGGCAAAAATGCAGGTGGAAGGTGTGATGCTGGAACGTGACAGTATCAGCAGGATCGAAGGCGGAGAACGTTTTGTGGCAGATTATGAACTGAGAGTGTTTGCAAAAGTGCTGGGTGTGGATGTGAAGTGGCTTCTGAATGAGCAGTAAATAAGGCAATATTGGATTACAGTTCGCTGGTAATATTCCGCGAAGCGTGTTACTGAAAACGGAGTGAAAAGTAACAATATTGGTCTGAATGGCAGGAATCTGTGTAAACTACTTGATATTTATGTCGGAAACTGCTACAGTATAAAGAAAAAAGACGGCCGGGAAGCTCTGAGTAGGGTAAACGGTCACGGATAAGAAGATAGAGGCGCGGATTTTATCAGTATTTATGGACGAGAGGCCCTGGCAGGCTGTCCATAAAGAAAGGAAAATCTGCCGAAGTGCTCTGAAAGGCCAGATGACAGGGTGCTGGGATAACGCAGAACATGCGTTGTACTGTCACGGATGTGGAGCGCTATCGATAGCACTTCAGGAGATTGATATTTGACACGTGAGATGATGATTTCCTGATATGTTATAAGTTAAATAAGGATTATTTAACCGGAGGTGTTCTTAAGAAGGGACAGCCTCCGTTTTTTTGTCCCCGAAAAGGGAGGAGAAAAATGAGTAAAAAAGCAGGAACAGCATTGTCTGTTATGGCAATGGTATTCATGGGCGCACTGGCAAGTCCCCTGACTGTGCTGGCTGCGGATGCGGAGGAGACTTATCAGCCTGCTCTGTATGCAACAATCTGGGCACTGCTTCCACCTCTTGTAGCGATCATCCTTGCGCTGATCACAAAAGAAGTATACAGTTCTCTGTTTGTGGGAATTGTAGTAGGAGCACTGCTTTATTCCGGATTCAAATTCGAAGGAACCGTAACACAGATTTTTGAGGGAGGAATCATCAAGGTTCTTTCTGACAGCTATAACGTAGGAATCCTGATCTTCCTGGTTATCCTGGGATCTGTGGTATGTATGATGAACAAGGCCGGCGGCTCCGCCGCATTCGGACGATGGGCCAGCAAAAAGATCCACACACGTGTAGGTGCGGAACTTGCCGCAATTGTGCTTGGTATTCTGATCTTTATTGATGATTATTTCAACTGTCTGACAGTAGGAAGCGTTATGCGTCCGGTAACAGACAGACATCATGTATCCAGAGCAAAATTTGCATACCTGATCGATGCGACAGCTGCTCCGGTATGTATCATCGCACCGATCTCATCCTGGGCAGCAGCAGTCAGCGGATTCGTAGAAGGACAGGATGGACTTGCAATCTTTGTAAGAACCATTCCGTATAACTTTTACGCAATTCTCACGATCGTAATGATGGTTGGCATGGTACTGATGAAAACCGAGTTTGGTGCCATGAGAACACATGAGATCAATGCTCTGAACGGAGATCTTTATACAACATCTGCAAGACCGTATGAGAATGCAACGGATGATGAGACACCGAATCCGAGAGGAAGGGTGATCGATCTTGTGATCCCCATCGTTGTGCTTGTTATCTGCTGTGTCATCAGTATGATCTATACAGGCGGATTTTTCAGCGGAACAGATTTTGTTACTGCATTTTCACAGAGTGATGCTTCTGTAGGCCTTGCAATGGGAAGTGCCTTTGGTCTGGTATTTGCCATTATCTTCTATATGATCCGACGTGTGATCAATTTCAGAGATTGTATGGGATGCATCCCGGAAGGCTTCAAGGCCATGGTACCGGCGATCATGATCCTGACCTTTGCATGGACACTGAAGGCTATGACAGACTCACTTGGTGCTGCGGTATTCGTAGAAGAAGCAATGCGCTCCGTTGCCGGTGGTATTGAAGTTATCCTTCCGGCCATTATTTTCCTGGTTGGATGCGGACTTGCATTTGCTACAGGTACTTCCTGGGGAACCTTTGGTATCCTGATCCCGATCGTTGTTGCGGTATTTGAGAAATCCAGTCCTGAGATGATGATCATTTCCATGTCTGCTTGTATGGCAGGTGCAGTTTGCGGAGATCACTGTTCACCGATCTCTGATACAACGATCATGGCTTCCGCAGGAGCACAGTGTGATCATGTGACCCATGTTTCCACACAGCTTCCGTATGCGATCCTGGCTGCGGTAGTATCCTTTGTAACTTATATTGTTGCCGGTTTTGTAAAAACAGCATGGATCGCGCTTCCGGTTGGAATCGTGCTGATGCTGATCGTACTTTTTGTTATCAAGATGAAAAACCCGATGCCGATTGAGAAACCGACAGAATAAAATAACAGACTGACCGAATACGGATCACAGATATCCGTATGAATGGCGGATAAAAGGCAGTGATGGAAAGAAATTTCCGAAGCTGCCTTTTTTGTGCTTTCTATAATAATTCTCTTATGTTATAATGCAGGACAGACAGCAAACAGTAAATGAACATATATATTTCAAGGAACAGGAGTAAGAATGATAGAATTAGGTAAGAAACAGAAATTACTGGTTGTAAAAACCGTAGATTTCGGAATATATCTTGGAGAGGACCGAAATGCACCGCAGAACGAGCGTGTGCTTCTTCCATCCAAACAGGTACCGGAAGGAACCAAAGCAGGTGATGAGATAGAAGTATTCATTTACAAAGATTCTCAGGACAGACTGATCGCTACCACCCGTGAGCCGATGCTTCAGGTGGGACAGACAGCAGTCCTTAAGGTTAAACAGGTCACCAGGATCGGTGCTTTTCTTGACTGGGGACTGGAGAAAGATCTTCTTCTTCCGTATCATGAGCAGACCAACAGAGTCCGTGAGGGGGAAGAATGTCTGGTAGCTCTTTATGTAGATAAGAGCAGCAGACTCTGTGCAACCATGAAAGTATATCATTATCTTTCAACCAGAACTCCTTATGTACCGGGAGATATGGTAAAGGGCCGTGTCTATGAGATCAGCGGAAACTTCGGTGTTTTTGTTGCGGTAGATGATAAATATTCCGCACTGATCCCTGCAAGAGAGGCAACCGGCAAATACAGACCGGGAGCTATTCTTGATCTTCGTGTCACTGAGGTAAAAGAGGATGGCAAGATGAATGTCAGCGACCGTCAGAAAGCTTACATCCAGATCAATGAAGATGCAGAGAGCGTACTCAGCGTGATCGAGGAATTTGCAGGCGTGCTGCCATTTGATGATCATGCTTCACCGGAAGTCATCAAGAGAGAGTTTGGTCTCAGCAAGAACGCATTCAAGCGTGCGGTCGGCCATCTGATGAAAGAAGGAAAAGTAGAGATCCGTGATAAGAGGATCTACATTAAAAAATAACAAGGTGTTGACCGGCTCCGGATCAGACACGCTCCGGCACGTTCCGAGAAAAGTGCAGAGCGGGGAGGATCCGGAGCCCTGTTTTTACAGTAAGGAGAGAAGGATTTGGAGTTTACACATTTACATGTCCATACAGAATACAGTCTTCTGGATGGCTCCAATAAGATCAAAGAGTATGTAGCCAGAGTAAAAGAACTGGGTATGGACAGTGCGGCGATCACCGATCATGGTGTTATGTACGGTGTGATCGACTTTTACAGGGCTGCCAGAGAAGCCGGGATCAATCCCATCCTGGGATGCGAGGTTTATGTGGCTCCGGGTTCCCGTTTTGACCGGGAAGTGGGAAGTGGCGATGACCGTTATTACCACCTGGTTCTGCTGGCCGAGAATAATCAGGGATACAGCAACCTGATGAAGATTGTATCCAAGGCATTTGTGGAAGGCTTTTATTACAAGCCACGTGTGGATTTGGAACTTCTGGAAAAATATCACGAGGGAATCATTGCCTTAAGTGCCTGCCTGGCAGGAGAGGTTGCAAGGTATCTTGCCCGTGGCATGTATGAGGATGCTAAGATTGCTGCTCTGCGTTATCAGGATATTTTTGGAAAAGGAAATTTCTTCCTGGAGCTTCAGGACCATGGGATCCCGGAACAGCAGACCGTAAACCAGCAGCTTCTCCGCATGCACAGAGAGACGGGGATCGATCTGGTTGCCACCAACGATGTGCATTACACCATGGCAGAGGATGCGGAGCCCCATGACGTGCTACTCTGTCTGCAGACTCAGAAGAAACTCAGCGATGAGAACAGAATGCGCTATGAGGGTGGTCAGTATTATGTGAAATCGCCGGAAGAGATGGCTAGACTTTTCCCATATGCCCTGGAGGCATTGGAAAATACCCATAAGATTGCTGAAAGATGCCATGTGGAGATCGAATTCGGTGTGACCAAGCTGCCGAAATATGATGTGCCAGACGGACTGACCTCCTGGGAATATCTGAACAAACTTTGCCATGAAGGGCTGGAACAGCGTTATCATCCGGTAACCGATGCGCTGAAAAAACGCCTGGATTATGAGCTGTCCACCATCAAAAACATGGGATATGTAGATTACTTCCTCATTGTGTGGGACTTCATCAAATATGCCAGAGACAATGATATCATGGTCGGCCCGGGACGAGGTTCCGCCGCAGGAAGCCTGGTTGCCTATACACTTGGGATCACCCAGCTGGATCCGATCCGGTATGATCTTCTCTTTGAGCGTTTCCTGAATCCGGAACGAGTATCCATGCCGGATATTGATGTGGACTTCTGCTTTGAACGAAGACAGGAAGTTATCGATTATGTACGGCGGAAATATGGCGATGACTGCGTGGTTCAGATCGTTACCTTCGGTACTTTGGCAGCCCGCGGTGTGATCCGTGATGTAGGCCGTGTTCTGGACATGCCTTATGCCCAGGTAGACACCATCGCCAAGATGGTTCCACAGGAGCCAAATATCACCATTGATAAGGCACTGGGAATGAATCCGGAGTTCCGGAAAGCCTATGAGGAACAGGAAGATATCCACCGCCTGATCGACCTTGCCAAGCGTCTGGAGGGTCTGCCAAGACATACTTCCATGCATGCAGCAGGTGTTGTGATCAGCCAGAAAGACGTATCGGAATACGTACCTCTTTCCAGAGCCCAGGACGGTTCCATTGTCACACAGTTTACCATGACAACACTGGAAGAGCTGGGACTTCTGAAAATGGATTTCCTGGGGTTACGTACCCTGACCGTTATCCAGAACGCGGTAAAAATGATAGAACAGAGTACCGGCGTTTTCCTGGATATGCAGAAAATTGATTACAACGACAAAAAAGTACTGGATTCTCTCGGAACAGGACGTACTGACGGCGTGTTCCAGCTCGAGAGTGCCGGAATGAAAAACTTCATGAAGGAACTGAAGCCTCAGAGCCTTGAGGATGTCATCGCGGGAATTTCCCTTTACCGTCCGGGTCCCATGGATTTCATTCCGCAGTACATCCGCGGAAAAAACCGTCCGGATACCATCCGTTATGACTGCCCGCAGATGGAGCCCATCCTGAAGCCGACCTATGGCTGTATCGTATACCAGGAGCAGGTTATGCAGATCGTCCGTGATCTTGCAGGCTATACTCTTGGACGAAGCGACTTGGTGCGCCGTGCCATGTCCAAGAAGAAAGCTTCTGTTATGGCAAAAGAGCGCCAGAATTTCGTTTACGGAAATGTGGAAGAGGGGGTTCCGGGCTGTATCGCCAACGGCATTTCCGAGGAGATCGCAAACAAGATCTACGATGAGATGACAGACTTTGCGAAGTATGCTTTCAATAAGTCTCACGCTGCCGCCTATGCGGTGGTTTCCTACCAGACTGCATATCTGAAATATTACTATCCGGTAGAATTCATGGCTGCGCTGATGACGTCCGTTGTGGAAATGCCAAACAAGGTAGCGGAGTATATTTCCGTATGCCGTCAGATGGGAATCCAGATCCTTCCGCCGGATATCAATCATGGCATGTATGGTTTTTCTGTTGACAACGGTGCCATCCGCTATGCACTTTCTGCTATCAAGAGTATCGGCCGCCCGGTTATTGAGGGGATTGTGCGGGAACGAGAGGAGCACGGGGAATATACTTCCCTGAAAACTTTTGTGGAGCGAAATATTGATCAGATCAACAAACGTGTTGTGGAAAATCTGATCAAGGCCGGAGCACTGGACTGTCTGGAAGGAAACCGGAAACAGAAGATGACCATATATACGCAGATCATCGACAGTATCAACCAGGACAAAAAGCACACCATGGCCGGACAGTTGAGCCTTTTTGATATTGCTTCTGAGGAAGATAAAAAGGAATTTGAGATCCGTATGCCGCAGGTTGAGGAATATCCGAAAGAGATCATCCTGACCTTCGAAAAAGAAGTTCTTGGCATTTATCTCAGCGGCCATCCACTGGAGCGCTACCGGAATATGATGGAAAAAATGATCTCTGCAAAAACGTCGGATTTCCAGCCGGATGATGAAACCGGAATTCCGGAAGTCTACGATAACCAGAAAGTGATCGTAGGCGGAATGATTACGGATAAAACCATAAAATATACAAAGAATAATAAGGTAATGGCGTTCCTTACCGTAGAAGATCTGGTAGGCACCGTGGAAGTTGTGGTATTTCCGCGTGATTACGAAAAATGCCAGATGTTCCTGAACGAAGATGCCAGACTTTTCATCCAGGGAAGAGTATCTGCGGAAGACGACAAAGCCAGCAAACTGATCCTGGAAAAAGTCCGTACCTTCGATGATATGCCAAAAGAACTGTGGATCCAGTTCGAAAGCCGGGAAGACTACGCAAAAGCCGAGACCGGTCTGGTAGATGATCTGATGTCATCCAGAGGAAACAGCAGTGTGGTTATTTATCTCAAAGATGTCAAGGCAATGAAGAAACTTCCGCCTGCCTATCAGGTCCATATCGAGGATTCCTGGCTGAAACACATGTGTGAAAAATATGGAAGTTCCAATGTTAAAATTGTGGACAGAGTATTGAAAAACTTATAAAAATGCTATAAACTATATCCGAATATGTGTATTACAATAGGTTGTTTCATAAGATGGAGGATAACAATATGGCAGAGAACAAAATCAAAACGATCGGCGTTTTGACCAGTGGCGGTGACGCACCTGGAATGAATGCTGCAATCCGTGCTGTTGTCAGAAGAGGATTAAGCAGCGGACTGAACGTAAAGGGAATCTATAAAGGATACAGCGGTCTCTTAAATGAAGAGATCAGAGACATGACAGCAAGAGATGTTTCCGATACGATTGAGCGAGGCGGAACAATTCTTTATACTGCCAGATGTGCAGAGATGAGAACAGAGGAAGGACAGCAGCAGGCTGCAGAGATCTGCAGAAAGCATGGAATCGACGGCCTTGTTGTTATCGGTGGAGACGGTTCCTTCGCAGGTGCTCAGAAACTTGCGAACCTTGGAATCAATACCATTGGCCTGCCGGGAACCATTGACCTTGATATCGCATGTACCGAGTACACCATCGGTTTCGATACAGCTGTAAACACAGCGATGGAAGCCATCGATAAGGTACGTGATACATCCACATCCCATGAGAGATGCAGTATCATCGAGGTTATGGGACGTAACGCCGGATACCTTGCAGTATGGTGCGGTATCGCAAACGGTGCTGAGGATATCCTGATCCCGGAGAAATATGATTACGACGAGCAGAAGCTTATTGACAATATCGTAGAGAGCCGTAAGAAAGGCAAGAAACACCATATCATCGTAAATGCTGAGGGTATCGGCCATTCAGAGGCTATGGCAAAACGTATCGAGGCTGCAACAGGCATCGAGACACGTGCAACTATCCTTGGTCACATGCAGCGTGGTGGAAGCCCTACATGTAAGGACCGTGTATATGCGTCCATGATGGGTGCTCTTGCAGTAGACCTTCTTGTTGCCGGTAAACGCAGCCGTGTTGTTGGATATCGCCACGGTGAGTTCGTTGATTTTGACATCAATGAGGCTCTTGCAATGCAGAAGAATGTAGATTCCTACATGTGGGAGGTTTGCAATTCTCTTTCTCACAACTACAATAAATAAAAAATATGAACTTGAAAAAAGTTTCAGACGGATTGCATAAACTGAATACGTCACAAATAATTGCCCTCGGCTTTGCGGGGGTGATTTTTGTAGGCGGATTTATTTTGTGGCTGCCGTTCTGCAGTGCACCCGGGCAGGCTGTTACCTTCCCGGATGCTGTTTTTACAGCGGCAACCAGCGTATGTGTGACGGGACTTTCCACAGTCGTTATGGCAGTCCAGTGGAGCCCCATTGGAAAAGCGGTTATCCTGTGCCTGATACAGATCGGCGGGATCGGACTGATCGCACTGGCGAATATGATATTCATCAGCCTCCGGCGGAAAATTTCCCTGAAAAACCGGCGGATCATCAAGGAATCCTATAACCTGGATGAAATGGGTGGAGTCGTGGCTGTAGTTCGCAGTGTGGTGAAATGCGTGTTTCTTGCAGAAGGAATCGGTGCGGTCCTGTATGCGTTTTGCTTTGTACCGGAATTTGGAATAAAAAAAGGTCTGGTGCATGCCATATTTCTGGCGGTATCTGCATTCTGCAACGCAGGGATCGATCTTTTCGGGGAAACAAGCCTTTCGGTATATGTGAGCAATCCGCTGGTCAATATCACTACGATTGGCCTGATCATTGTGTCAGGTCTTGGATTTATCGTCTGGTGGGATCTGTGGGATAAATTCCGCAAGGTTCTGAGAAAAGAGCTCTCCCCATCCAGAGTTTTTCGTGTACTGCGGCTTCAGAGCAAGCTGGTCCTTACGATGACCGGGATCCTGGTATTTTCAGGAGCATTTCTGGTATTTATCTTTGAATCCGGAAACCCTTCCACGCTAAAGGGGGCACCACTGGGAACAAAGCTCATGGCATCCTTTTTCCAGTCAGTGACAACACGTACGGCGGGATTTTATACCATGGATCAGTCGCTTTTGTCCACACCTACCGTGATCATTTCCCTACTGTGGATGTTTATCGGAGGATCACCCATGGGCACTGCCGGTGGTGTGAAGACTACTACCATTGCGGTTCTGATCCTTTCTATTGCAGCATATCTTCAGGGAAAAAAGGATGTAGAGGTATACGGCCGCAGGATCCGTGAGAGCTATCTCCGTTCTGCCATGGTTGTTGCAGGAACCAGTGTGTTGATCCTTTTTACCATGACGGTGCTTTTGTCCGCAGTAATGCCGGGAGTGGATCTGGCAGATGTTTTATATGAGATCACTTCTGCGGGGGCTACAGTAGGACTTTCCAGAGGACTGACACCTCAGCTGAATGTGGCAGGCAAGTGGATCGTGATCCTTACCATGTATCTGGGACGTATCGGACCACTGACACTGGGAACTGCAGTTGTGGTGCGTGTGCGTAACAGGCCGGGAAGCACGACTCATCTCGGGGAAGAAGATATCATGATCGGTTAAACAGGAGAATAAAATGAAAAATAAATCTTTTGCTGTGATCGGGCTTGGACAGTTTGGAATGACTCTGGCGGTGACGCTGGCAGAGTCCGACTGTGATGTCCTTGCCATTGACGACAAAGAAGAAAATATCGAAGAGATTTCCGAAAAAGTAACCTACGCGGTGAAAGCAGATGTCCGTGAACCTGGAATCCTGAAAGCACTGGGAGTTCAGAATGTGGATGTGGCCATTATCGCAGTTGCCGAAAATCTGGAAGCCAGCATTTCCGCAACCATGCAGGCCAAGGATCTGGGAGTTCCCTTTGTAGTTGCAAAAAGCATGAATTCTCTTCATGGACGTATTCTTGACAAAATCGGTGCAGATAAAATCATTTATCCGGAACAGGCCATGGGACTCCGTGTTGCCAGAAATCTCCTGTCCGGCGGATATCTGGATGTATTTGAACTTTCGGCGGAATTCAGTATGGCGGAGTTTTCCATTCCGGAGTCATGGGTTGGAAAAAGCCTGATAGATCTGAATGTACGTGAGCGTTTTCACATCAAT
>ULWB01014210.1_pt1 | contig 14976 bp, 10 predicted proteins | sample 1959891 | NCBI WGS metagenome assembly ULWB01 (sample SAMEA4835799, study PRJEB28245) | human gut metagenome | biome: gut microbiome; material: fecal sample | place: Denmark | collected 2008 | reverse complement strand
TGTGTAATTCGCAAACCATTTCTTTTTAACTATAAAATAAAAATAACGTAAAAGAGGCAAACTACAAGGAAAAAACAAACCACGTACTATCTAATTGTTCTTTGTGAATCACCGGATCTATTCCGCATTTCTAACAAGCAATCAATAGCACACGCGTGTGACTATTTATTCTTGATAAGCTGAATTTATTAAATTAAACAAATAAAAATTAACGCATGATGAAAAAATTTAGACTTTTGGTTTTGGCGTTTGCCGCTATGTTGGCGGGAACGCAGAATGGCGTGGCACAGACTTGGACGGGACACACGCCCGGCTCTCTCGTTGGAGCAGAGGGGCAGGATGCCGAAGTGTATCTGTGGAACGTAGGAACAAGACAGTTCCTTTATGTGGGAGGAAACTGGGGAACTCAGGCAATAACTTACGACACGGGAACTCAGTTTACAATCACAAATCAAGGACATGGATGGTGGGGTAATAGGTATTACACATATACATTGCAGAGTCACCTTACTCATGGAACTCAGACCAGTGGCTATCTTACGCTTACAGACGGAAGTGGCAGGACCTCTGTTCATGATTCCGGTACTTGGTTTGTAGATTTGAATGTTTCGGATACTGATTTCCGTAATCTGTATTTTACCTCTGTCGGTGGTGATAACAATTATTATTATATCAATGTCGGTATAGGTCGAAACGACGGTAATTTCAGTAATAACGAGGTTTATCTTGTCGCTACCGGACGTAACGGTCAGATAACAAACACAACGTCAACTCCGACTGGCAATAGTAATGCAATGTGGCAGTTGGTTACATTGGACGACATTCGCGACAACTTCAAGAGCGGTGTTGCCAATGCGGCATATGCCACTCCGCTTGATGCCACATACATTCTGTGGTGTCAGCACTTCGGAAGAAACAACGATGACATCAGCCACTGGCACACCGGAGACGTAAGTAGGACTAACGAACAGTATACTTCATTGACAACAGACTATGCCGGTATTAGCTTCGACAGTTATGAAAACAGCATGCTTGCTCCGACAAGTACAGATGTCCCGAAGTATTATGTCGGTAACGGATATGCCAAGAACGATGACACTGACAACGGCTATTATGACAACTCTCCCGAAAGAATGAAAGAGGGCGAGAGCCATCAGAAACTCTACGGAAACTATTGGACTGCCAACATCAAGGGCGATGGCGCCATCTGGCAGAAGGTGCGCGTGACGGTCGATTACCCGGAATGGTACATCATAAGCTGCGACGGACTCACTACAAAGACAGATGGTAAGGTTGAACTGTTCGCATCAACATACAGCGACGCGAATATGACACACCTTCTCAACACAAGAACTTCTGAGTTCACAACGGTAACAGCTGCCGACGATACACCCGAGACATACACCGAAGCCGGACAGTTGCTCTACACAAACGAGACCTATCAGAAGCAGGTGATGATATATGTGGATGGCAGCAAACCTTATCTTGTATTGGGAGTAAGGGCTGACGGTGTGAACAGTGATGCATGGACATGCGTTGACAACTTCCAGATACAGTATGCAGGAAACTCTGAGAGCGAGATTGTGCTTGACGAGAACCAGACCGGAATAGACTATATCAACGCTCAGGTTGATAAAACCAAGTCATACATATTGCGTCTCGGACGTAAGCTTATAAACAACGCATGGAACTCTCTCATACTGCCTGTGAACCTTACAAGACAGCAGCTCCAGCTCGCGTTCGGTAACAACGTTAAACTGTCTGAGAAGAATCCGGAGGCTTCAGAGGATCCGTACATCATCGAATTCACATCCATCGACATAACCGGAACACCTGAGGAGACTGTAGTACTGAAAGCCGGTGTACCTTACATCATCAAACCGTCACGTCTGTTTACAACCACTCCGAAGGAAGGCGGTGACACTTATGAGGTGAGAAAGAGGGCTGATAACTCCTTATATGGAAACATTACATTCACCGAGCCTTACTACACGATAAACCAGGTGACACTCGACACCGAGGTGGATGCTGCGACAGTAACAGGCAACGAAGGCAACGCTTACGACTGCGGCAAAGCCGGTGACGTATACTTCAAGGGTACTTACACTATGCAGAACAACTTGATACCAGCCGGTTCTTATCTGCTCAGTGACGGTAAGTGGTATCATATGACAGTAGATGTAAACAGTGTTAAGGGATTCCGCACTTGGCTTGAGCCTGAAAATGGTCCATCAAATGTCAATGTACAATTCTCTATCGACGGTGTGATTGACGGTGATACAACTAACTCAATCGAAGGCATTGAAAATGACATCAACTCTAAGGCAAACAACAAGGTTTACAACATGAACGGTCAGCTCGTACGCAACGGCTCAACTTCACTCGAGGGACTGCCGAAGGGTGTATATATTGTAAACAACAAGAAGTACATTGTTAAATAATTAATAAACACAGCAGATTATGAAAAAGAAATATATATGTCCCGAAATTGAGATAACCGAACTTATGAGTGAAAGCCTCATGCAGACCATTAGTGTTGATAACACAGGAAACGGTGGAGCTGATGATGAAAAACAGACTGTCACAAACAGTGATAATGCAGATATCAACGTCGGTTCCAAAGACAACAACGACATGTGGGGCAACAGCTATAATGTTTGGGAATGATAAACAAGAAAACAATCATAAAGCTGCCACATCAGGTCACGGCCTGCATCACGGACGAATGTCCGCTATGTAGCAACTTTTTATGACAAATACAATGACAAGCGAGCACGATGGCAACATAGTGCTTGCTTGTCGTTTTTTTTAGACCTAAAACAAAAAACATTCACACGCATAAATTCAATCAAAATAAAACGCACCTTAATTATTAACTGACAAAGAACTGAATGTTATGAAAAAAAACAATTACCAGAAACCTTTGATTTCTGTTATTACGCTCAATGCCGAAAGTCCTTTCATGCAGGGAAGCGGAGGATCTACTACACCAAACTTTGATTTAGAGAACGCAGTAAACGAGACTCCTCCTGAAGCCGACTCGAAGCAAAACAATGTATGGGACAGCAAATGGTAAACGAAGCAAAAAACAGAAGCAAAAATATATGAGATTAAAGACATTATTATTGGCATTGCTGCCCGCAGCCACGGCCGTGGCACAGCCGACAGCCCAGACGCCCACGTCAGGACAGACCTATTACATCTACAACATCGGAGGCGCGGGATATCTTTCTGCCGCCGAAAACACACTCGAACTGTCCGGCAACGGCATACCCGTTACCATTTCTGATGCCGACGCCACAGCCGGCACATTCTACATGGACGCTCCAAGCGGCCGCATATCCGTCACTCCGTTCAGCGGCATCACCACCGACGGCACCGGCAGCTACGACCAGTGGCAGTTTACTCCGGTGGCAGGCAAGGAACGCACCTACAACATTTCTTATCGCATGAAGGAAGGCAACACCTTCCCTTATCTCTACATCGACGCTACGGCTCCAACAGCCGAAGCACTCAAGATGCTGCCATACGCTCCGGCCGAAACCTACACCAACGGTCAATGGCTTTTCGTTGCCGAGAGCGACTATGCCGACAACACCATCGTGCTCGACGAGAATTCCGATTCGTACAGCGCACCGTCAGGCTCCAACCTGACCGTGAACCTCAAACGCACCTTCAGTCCGGGCTGCTGGAACACGTTCTGTGTGCCGTTCGACATCGATGCCGCACAGCTCCGCGCTGCCTTCGGCGACGACACGCAGCTGATAAGCTACACAAGCTGCGACGGCATGGTGCTCCACTTCTCTTATACAGACAAGGCTGAAGCCGGCAAACCGTACTTCATCTTCATCGGCAAAGACCACGAGACACCTGCCGACGGATATGTATTCACCGGCATCAACCGCTTCGTGACAGAGCCGCAACCGGTGACCTACGGTTCGTTCACATTCAACGGCTGCTTCAGCAAGATAACGATTCCTGAAGGCTCATACGTCATAAACGACAATACGCTTTATCACACACAGACCACGATGAACGTCAAAGGTTTCCGCGGCTACATCAGTTCAAGCGACGCAAGCAGCAAGCTCAACGGCTGGACCATCGACGACACTACCGACGGCATCAACGGCATTACATCCGATTCTGATGCGAACGGCAAGATATACACCATCGACGGACAGATGATGCGCGACAACGCCACAGACACCAAAGGCATGCCCGAAGGCGTATATGTAGTTAAAGGAAAGAAGATTGTCATAAAATAAAGCAGCGAAGAAATGAAGAAAATATATTATATAATGCTAACCGCCCTGCTCAGCATCTGCTTTGCGGGCAACCTGTCGGCAGAAGACACCAAGGAGGTGTTATGGAGCAACTATTCTCCGGCCGGCAGCACATTCAGCAAAACATTGTCGTCTGTGGACCTGACGAAGCAGACAATACACGCCGAGATAGACTTGTACTCATGCCAGTATTACAACACATGGGAGAACATCCTGTCTATCGGAACGGACATAAGCGCATGGAACGGCGCGTACAACATACATCTGTACTACACACCGTCAACAAATACACTCCAGCTCAACTGGCTCAACCTTGAACAGCAGAGCATACAGACCGACGTGACACTCAGCAGCACCGACCTGACCATTGACCTCACTCCGGAAGGACTTCTCATAAACGGACAGCTACAGAGCAAATACACATCCAATGCCATGTCTCCGCTTTACGAACAGTCATCTGTTTCTGTGGGCAGCACACAGGGCGAAACCCGCAGCTGGGCTACTTATAAAGAAGTGAGTGTCATCACACCCGGTGAAGGAGGAGACGGAGGTGAAACAGGCGGGGCACCAACCGTCGGCGAGAACTACTATATCAGCATCGCCGGAAGTCCTAACAGCATACTGACTGTCAACTCCACAGAGAACAATGCTCCCATAAGCGTCGAAGCTCTCGGCAACACCACCAACCAGCAGTGGTTGTTACAATATGAGGATACAGGTACTGAATATAGTTATAGATTTGTGAATGTCTATTCCGGCAAAGCTCTCGACATGGCGTGCGACGGCGGAACAAAACCGCCATTGCAGTGGCAGGTTGAGCAAGGAAACGCCAATCAGCTCTTCAGATTAGAAGAACAAAACGACGGCAGTTACAAGATATGTGTGAACTACAACGGTATGCCATATTACCTTACCGTCACCGATGGCTCGCCAGTGAGCACAACAAGTCAGGAGGCAGCAACATCATTTGTTTTCACAAAAGCCGAAGGCGGCATCGAGCCACCGGTAGAGGACCGCAAATTCAACGTATCGTTCATATCCGATCAGAACAAACTGGGCGACTGGAAGGAAGACGCACATGCCACATTCATTCCTTATGCAACAACAGCCGAGATGAAGTCCGACGCCTTCTACTCCTCACCGTGGCTCACACCGGAGAAAGCAATGACCATCAATCTGAACGGACAGTGGAAGTTCAAGTATGTTGCCGGCTCTTCATACGGTCCGGGCAGCAGCGAATTCTACGCAGCCGACTACGACGACAGTTCTTGGGACGAGATAAAAGTTCCGTTGTCATGGGAAATGGCCGGCTACGGCAAACCTGTATATACCAATGTGGGTTATCCGTTCTATAACAATGCTCCGAACGCAAACCATGGACGCGAAGATAACGGCGTGACCGACAACAACGCAACCGGCTTCTACCGCCGCACCTTCACCCTGCCGGAGTCATGGAACGACAAGCGCGTGTTCATCCACTTCGACGGTGTTTACAGCGCAGCAGTGGTTTGGGTGAACGGCAAGTACGTAGGATACTCTCAGGGATCCAACACAGATGCTGAGTTCGACATCACCGACTTCGTAACTCCGGGCAGCGACAACCAGCTGTCTGTACGTGTATATCGCTGGTGCGACGGTTCTTACCTCGAAGGTCAGGACATGTGGCATCTGAGCGGAATCCACCGCGACGTATATCTGGTTGCTACTCCTAAGACATTCGTCAGCGACCACTACATCACCTCAACCGACATGAACACCGAGGCCACCAGCGCAACAATGAACGTAGCGCTGACCATCGACAACCGCGACGGTGAGACAACAAAGAAGAACATTGAGGTGGAACTGCTCGACGCCGACGGCTCTACGGTAGCAAGCATGAGTCAGGATGTTGAGCTGACCGAGGCTGACAAGACAAAGAGCATCACGCTCTCTACAGATAAGCTCACAGGCCTCACACCGTGGAACGCCGAGAAACCTTATCTCTACACAGTCGTCGTACGCCAGAACAACGCCGACGGAGCTGAGGAGATGGTGTTCTCTACAAAGTATGGTTTCCGCAACATCACACGCAGCGGCAATCTTGTTTACATCAACGGACAGCGCGTATTCTTCAAAGGTGTGAACACACAGGACACTCATCCTGAGTATGGCCGCGCCATAGATATGGAGACAATGCTCACCGATGTACGCATGATGAAGCAGGCAAACGTCAACACCGTGCGCACAAGCCACTATCCACGCCAGCCCAAGATGTACGCCATGTTCGACTACTTCGGACTCTACGTTATGGACGAGGCAGACGTTGAGTGCCACGGCAACCAGGGTCTGACAAGCACAAGTTCATGGTCTGACGCGTTCGTCGACCGCAATGTACGAATGGTCATGCGCGACCGCAACCATCCGAGTGTAATCTTCTGGTCGCTTGGCAACGAGTGCGGCAACGGCAGCAATATGGCAGATGCCTACAGCGCTGTGAAAGCTCTCGACAGCCGTATGGTTCATTATGAGGCAGGAAGCGCAACGAGCGGCTACTCCGACCTGTATTCAGACATGTATCCGACGGTTGCGAGCGTAGAACAGAAGAGCGCAGGCTACAGTGGAATGCCATACTTCATCTGCGAATATGCACACGCCATGGGACAGGCTGTGGGCAACCTCATCGACTACTGGAATGTTATAGAAAACAGCACAGGAATCATCGGCGCATGCATCTGGGACTGGGTTGACCAGTCAATATACGATCCTGAGAAACTCGCCGCAGGCATCAAGCAGGACAAGCGCGGATTCAACTACTTCACCTCAGGCTACGATTACAACTATCCTGACGTGAACAACGGCTTCCAGGGCAACTTCGTCAACAACGGTCTGATAACAGCCAACCGTGTATGGACAGCCAAACTGAGAGAGGTTAAGAAGGTTTATCAGTATGTGACATTCGAGAAGTTCAGCGGCAACACGCTCACAATAAAGAACAAGTACAACTTCACCAACCTGAGCGACTTCTGCCTGCGCTACGCCATCCTCAAGGACGGACGCACCGTAGAGGAAGGTCAGACCGACCTGCCTTCAACAGTTGCCGGCGCAACAACAGACGTTACAGTGCCTTACACAACCAAATGCAGCGACGATGCCGAATACACCATAATGCTCAGTCTCTGTCTGAAGAGCGACGCATCATGGGCTAAAGCCGGCTATGCGATAGCTGAGGAACAGTTCACTCTGAACGAGCGTCCTGCCCTGTCGGAGATCAACGGCGGCGGTTCACTCTCTGTTGTCGACAACACCGTATCGGGAACAACAACCGACGGCAAACAGTATGAGATATCATTCTCCAGCGACGGTCAGCTCACAGGATGGACATTCGACGGCAAGTCGTTCATCGACGCAGCACCCGACTTCAACTGCTCCAGAAATATAGACAACGACATAAATACATCAAGCCAAAGTAGCACACATTCTGTAACATCCTCACTCTCAAAATCAGGTGACAACGCCGTAATGACACAGCAGGGTAATGGATGGTTGTGCGATTACACGATAGCATACACCATCTATCCGTCGGGTGTCATCGACATGAAGGTGACATTCATGCCGAAGAACGTCACCCGCCGTATCGGTCTTGGCATGCAGTTCCCCGGTGGATTCGAGAATGTGGAGTACTACGCCAAAGGTCCGTGGTCGAACTATGTTGACCGTCAGACAGGTTCATATCTCGGACGTTACACAACGACCGTTGACGATATGTTCGAGGAACTGCCCCACCCACAGACAATGGGAGACCGCCAGGCTCTGCGCGAACTTGTACTCACCGACCGTACAAACGGTGCAAACCTGACCGTACAGACCGAAGGACAGGTGGCATTCTCGCTGTCGCACTACAACGAGAGTGAATGGATGAAAGGTGAACTGTGGAACCAGATTCTTCACTCCTACGACCTGACACGTGACAACACTGTCTACGCACACTTCGACTACTGGCAGCGCGGACTGGGCAACAACAGCTGTGGAGGAGACTCATGTCTGCCGCAATACGAGTGCCCCACATACGGTTCTCACACATACACACTGCGTCTGACTCCGTCAACTGTAAACGAGTAATTTCATAACAGATAGCCTACAGGCAACAGTCTGTGGACTTACAGACAGATACAAACATTATGGTCCGTCTGTGCGCGTGATGCGTACAGACGGTTTTTATTTCCATCACTCCATAATCCTAACGCAAGGCAGGGAATGATTCCAGGACAACAAAATAATATACAACACTCGAAAACACCATTAAGAACACAATAAAGAAAAGAACAAATACGTTAGCAATAAAAACCTGTAACTGAAATGAAAACCTGTAACATTCTCCACACTCTGGCACTTGTGTGCCTGTTGCTCAGCGCAACCAATATCATCGCACAGAACAAATACAGATGGACAGACGAGCTTGCACTGCTGCGTTCCATCGACCGACTGCCCGAATATCGCAGCGGATGCCACGTAGAACAGTTCTCCAGCTACGACCGCACATGGGGCAACGACGACGGATTCTCGGGCAAATACTCCTACCTGCGCAAGGAAGGCGGCAAACTCGTGATAGCCGAGATGAAAGGCGCCGGCGTCATCAACCGCATCTGGACGCCTACTCCCAACGACAACATGCTCTGTTTCTACTTCGACGGAAAGAAAGAACCGGGCCTCCGCATCCGTTTCTCCGATCTGTTCTCCGGCAAGGTGTTCCCGTTTGTAAAGCCCGTATGTGGCAACGAGGTGGGCGGTTACTACTGCTATCTGCCCATCACTTATGCCAAGTCGTGCAAGATAGTGATGGAAGGCGACGGCCTGCAGTTCATCCAGATACAATACCGTCAGCTGCCCGGCACCAAGGTAGAGACATACGACGGCACATTCACCGATGCCGACAAGGCGCTGCTCAGCGAGGTGTGCAGCACGTGGGCAGCCACAAGTCCGCAGGCCGACACCTACGCACTGGGCCGTTCAGCCGGTGCGACCGTGAGCGAAAAGACCATCACCCTGAAGCCCGGCGACGAGGTGACCTGCTTTGAGAGCAATGCCCCGGGCCGCATAACGGGAATAGAGATAGACGGCGGCACTGCCTTTGAAGGCCCGAATAAGAACATCATACTCACCGCCCGGTGGGACGACGACAAGACCGAAGCCATCTGCGCACCCGTGGCCAACTTCTTCGGCTACGCCTATGGCCGACCCGCCATGCGCAGCATACTCATGGGGCGCAGCGGATATACCAACTACTGCTACCTGCCAATGCCTTACGACAAGTCTGCCAGTCTGAAACTGATTTACCGTCGCGACGAATCCGCACAGCAGCCGCCGGTTTCCGTAAGAGTGAAAATACATCACAACACCACCGCCCGCGATGCCAAGACCGAAGGCAAGTTTTATTCTTCATGGCGACGCACGCGCACTCCGTTAGGCGAATACCACACATTCCTCAACACCAAAGGCAAGGGCCACTACGTCGGCACCATACTCCTTGCACAGGGTCTGCGCTCCGGCATGACCACATTCTTCGAAGGCGACGACAGCACCTACGTAGACGGCAGAATGCGTATGCACGGCACAGGTTCGGAAGACTACTTCAACGGCGGATGGTATGCGCTGCTCGACCGTTGGGACCGCGGCCACAGCATGCCCATACACGGATGTCTCGACTATTCGTTGCAGATGTCGCGCACCGGCGGCTACCGCTTCTTCATAAGCGACAAGCTGACCTTCGACAAGGAGATTTTCCACGGCATAGAACACGGCGACGTGAACAACTGCTATCCGGTGGACTACACGTCGCTGGCCTTCTACTACTCCGACACGGCACCAGACAGCCGCATGCAACCCGCCGGCGACCTGCTGAAAGAATACCAGCCAGGCAGACACACATTCTATCCGCAGCTAATGGAGATTACGCCCGACGGCGACATACAGATAAACAACGACCGTGGACTGCGCATCAGCACCGGCAGCAGCGGCAACATGCGCATAATGCTCAACGACATTCCCGAAGGCAGATACAAGCTGTACATGAGCTACCACGAGACGTCTGCCGGCACACGATTCCAGATATGGCAGCGCCAAAAACTCATAGCCGACTGGCGCGAATCGCACAACGACACCGACACCTATCGCGAAGATGTCCATATGGGCGAAATAGAATTGACCTCACAAGACAATTCCATCACGGTGCACATCACTAAGGACGACAAAGGCAACAGCCTCATCGTGGGCACCGTGACGCTCGAGAGAATACCGGATAAGGAATAAGAAAAATGATTTTAAGGCGTTCCGCTCCGATCACTTTAGAAGAAATGTCGCTCCGCTTTCGTCCATACGTAATGCCTCTATGGATTAAACCCCAATCGGTCATTAGACCGCACATAGTGTTATCTGTCTGTGCATTCATACTCTCAGTCGGTATTATTGTGAATAAAGAACACCAACATTGCGTGGAAAAACATTAACATTATGATAAAAGAGCGGTAATATTATGATAAAAGAACGGTAACATTATGATAAAAGGACTTCAAGACCTGACTTACACACAAACGCCATGAGGCCGACAACATCAATAAACAATCATGGCCCATAAACAATGCGGGGCGGACATATCGTGAAGACTGTCCGCCCCGCATTTGTTTTCAGATGCGCAATCCCATGCCGAACGACACGGAATAACACTTCGGCGCACTGCTCGTTTTCAGGAGAGGAGTGAGCCCCACGCGCCCATATAACATCAGGAAACCATATCCCATGCGCATCTCTAAGTTCAGTCCGAGAGGTTTCAGATTGATGTCATCAGTCTCGGTATATGTCTTTTTGTTCGCACGATATTTCGACTCGTCCGACATACGCATATCTATCGACATGCCGGCACCTGCATAAAAGTTGCCTTTCGACCATTCCATCATTATCGGCACACGTATTATGTTGTATCTGATGTAACTCTTCTTCAGTCTGATATCCTCCTTCTCAGCCATCGACGTTACTCCGTCGACAGTAGTCATCACATTGTTTCCCTGAAAATGATTAAACACTACAACGGTCTGCATGGCCGATGTCAACGCCAGATTCTCACTCATCCTGATTGCCACGCTCACACAGGTTACGCCCCATTCCCACGACTTTGAGTCGCGCGTATGCAAGGCCGTGCTTCCGCTGAAGCCCGCCATTCCGTCCGCCAACAAGTTGTAGCCCATGAAGAAGAACGGATAATGGCTCTCCATAGGTTTCTTGTTTTTGCCCAATGTCTGCGGGATGAACGGCGACGTGACGTAAACCCGCTCCACCTCCTGCCCGTCGGCGAAACTTGTCTCATAGGTGCGTGTGAGCTGCGTGCCGTCGTCTTTATAGACACTTACGCTCGTTATTCCCGCCGAATCGTTCACCACTATCCTGTTGTCGTCCACGATGATTGTTGTGTCCGCCGGTTCACCGGCCATTGCCACAGCCGGCAAGAGCAAGGCGAAGAGTAATGATTTTTTCATATCCATATATTTTATGTTTTATATTATTTTCTTGAATAACACATTTTCATTATGTCGTCGGGCGACAAGTCACCCTCGATGTATATCACTGTGCCGCGTCCTCCACTGCCCTTGCTGAAAAGAACATAGCGGTTGAGGTCCTTTGCCGCAGGCGCCATCATATAGTACCCGCTCACCACGCGGCCGTCCTCCACCACCTCGCGTATCTTCTTAGCCTGCTTGCGGTCGCCCTTCAGAATGTTCTCTATCTCGGCGGCGTTTCTCTTGTATATCAGACTCTTATACACTTTCAGCCGGTATCCCATCAGCGTGGTGTTGTTCATCTCCACCATCTTGCTGCCACGCTCGTGACCGAAGCGGCGGAACACCTCGTCCACCTTCAGCCCCTTCTGAGCGCAGGCAGGCACGACGAGCAGCAACATCAGCAACACCGTGCAGACACGCACGAGCAATGTCAGGCGCCGTGTGCCGGCAGTATTGTTGAAATACGTATGTTTCCTGTGTATCATTTTTCTATTCCTTTCTTTTCGTTTCCATCACAATGATTACGCCTTTTCGCTTTATGTCCGCGCAGCCTTCAGCTGCAGGGACCCGTACGGAGAATGTCAGTCAGCCATCATGTCGAGCGCCGAGAACGAGTCGTCCTCGTCTGCCGACACCATCTGCAGGGCTTCCATAGCCTCGCGCTCCACCACCCGACGGTCGGTATATACGCGGCCGTCTATCACGGCGTAGTTGTCGTGCCGGTCGGGAATGCCCTTCACCAGAACCACGCCCACCACACATGCCGCCGCGAGCAGTGCAGCCACCGCCACGCGCAAGCCTCTGCGCCGCCTCACCGGCACCACTACAGCCCCTTCGTGCTTCGCCGCAGTCATGCCGGCAGCCATGCGTTCCTCGTCCACGTAGGCCATCATGGCGCGGCAGGGCCTCCACTCGTCGGGTATGTCGTCGCCCGCCTGTCTGAAAAACCGCGCCAGCTCACGCTCCTCGGCGGCAGTGGTCTCGCCGTCGAAATATCTGTCTATCAGAGCCTCTATGTGTTCATCGTTCTTCTTCATTGCTATATATGTTTTATAAGAACCTCCTTATGCGTCAGCCGCGTCGCACCGCCGTCAGCCTGACAAACTCCCGGCGTATCCTCATGCGCGCCCTCGACAGATTCTTGCGCAGGCTCTCTGCCGAGCAGCCCGTTATCTGCATTATCTCGCTGCTGTCGTATCCCTCAATCTCCTTCATGCGGAATATCATACGCTGCAAGTCGGGCAGACTCTCCACAATGCGCCTCACGAGGTCGGCCTCGTCGCGTGCCTCCACCGCCGTTCCGTCGTCGCCTATCTGTTCTGCCGTCGAGGCGTGCCCCTGTTCATAGCGTCCGTGGCGCCAACGGTCGTTGACAAGGTTGCGCAACATGGTCGTGGCGAGCGCGCGGTTGCGTCCGTCAGCGGCGAGCGAGTCGCGCATGTTCCACAGCCTGAGCATCACCTCCTGCGCCAGGTCCTCCGCAACGTCGTCGTTGCCGGTAAGATGGCAGGCAAGTTGTTTCAGCTCACCACGCATGGGAATTATCTTGTCGTTAAATTCGTCGGTTCTCATTTCGTCTTTTCATAATAATAAACGATTGAAACGCGAAAACGTGACATCGGAATATGATTTTTTTATTTATCTGCACGAAAAAGCCCCACCTCAAGGACCGGAAAAGCCATGGCGACGCGGCACGATTATCCCTATCAGACAGAGAAACAGCCGTGACTGCGGCCGCACGAAAACCCCGCCGGACAATAATAAAGTACGCGCAAGACGCACATACACATTATGTATAAATATGCAGAAGCCGACACCGGGAGACGAATAAATATACACCGTAAACCGCCGGGAGGGTCTATGAAACGAAAAAACATAAATATTTTACTCTCAAAACCGTATATTCATACACCTTTCTGCCGGAAATTCGGCGTTCTTTACCGACGTATCGCCGGCAGTCAAGTATTCAAAAGACAAAAATATCGTACTATAAGAACACACGGCGTTATATTTTTTTGTATTTTTGCAGAATATAATCCGGCATCGGCAAAAGCACACACGCAACACCCCCGCAACCGTGCCGCAACTAAACAAGAATCTTATAAACAATACACAGACACCCGACACCCAGTCTGAAAAAACCAAAAGCTGATATGATACAATCAATGACCGGTTACGGCAAAGCCACCGCAGCCTGTAAAGGAAAGAAAATCCATGTGGAAATAAAATCGCTCAACAGCAAGACGCTCGACCTTTCCGCACGCATAGCACCGCTATACCGTGAGAAGGAGATGGAGATACGCCAGATGATCACCGCGCGACTGATACGCGGAAAGGTGGATTTCTCAATATGGATTGAAAAGGACGCCGCAACCGACGCAACACCTATAAACGCCGCTCTGGTAGAGAACTACTACCGACAGATAAAAAACATCGCACAGACAACGGGCATACCTGAACCGCAGGACTGGTTCTACACCCTGCTGCGCCTGCCCGACGTGACCACACGCACAGAGAACGAGGAGCTCGAAGACGAGGAGTGGAACACGGCACGCTCGGCCATCGAAGAGGCCATCGGCCACCTGATAGAGTTCCGCAACCAGGAGGGAGCAGCTCTGGAAAAGAAGTTCACCGAGAAGATAGACAACATCGGCGCACTGCTCAAGAGCATAGAGCCATACGAGAAGTCGCGTGTAGAAAAGATAAAGGCGAGAATAACGGAAGGTCTGAAGGCCATTCCCGACGTGGAGTACGACAAGAACCGACTGGAGCAGGAACTGATATACTACATTGAGAAGCTCGACATCAGCGAGGAGAAACAGCGTCTGGCCAACCATCTGGCCTACTTCCGCGAGACGATGAAAGAGAATGGCGGACAGGGAAAGAAGCTGGGATTCATCGCACAGGAGATGGGACGCGAGATAAACACCACCGGAAGCAAGAGCAACAACGCCGAGATGCAGAACATCGTAGTGAAGATGAAGGACGAGCTGGAGCAGATAAAGGAACAGGTGCTCAACGCACTTTAAAAGGTAAACGGGGCGGCGCGACATGTCCGGACAGACACGTACGCGCCGACATCATATAAAAACACATACACATGAACGACAATACGAAAACCGGAAAACTCATAATATTCTCCGCGCCGAGCGGATGCGGAAAGA
>ULWB01039212.1_pt1 | contig 15096 bp, 10 predicted proteins | sample 1959891 | NCBI WGS metagenome assembly ULWB01 (sample SAMEA4835799, study PRJEB28245) | human gut metagenome | biome: gut microbiome; material: fecal sample | place: Denmark | collected 2008 | reverse complement strand
GCCTATCGGACATCTTGGCGGTTTAAACTTTGCTAATTTGGAAACATGCGGACATTCATATTTTGAAATATCTTGATGGTGCAGTAAGAAGGGCAAATGGAGAAAATGGTATAATTAATATAATGTAAAACAAGATGACAATCAAAACCTATAATGATTGAACTATATAAAGTATCCTATATCACTATATTTGTTTAACATCTGAGAATCTTAGTATTTTTTAGCTATATTAACGTCAGTTCGGTATAATCACCTTATGCAATAAGCCTGCTTTTATCAATGATGTAAATATTGAGTGAAGGCTTTTTGGGTGGCAGGTTGTATGCGATAAGCCCTGCAATCAGGTTGGAGTCAAAACCGTCAATGCTGCGGTGCCTCGTATGTTCAAATTGGCATACATTCTTAAATTCGTCGTTGACGGTTTCTATGATAGCCCTTTTCCTCAGCAGGATTTTGTCATGCAGGTTCATGAGTGAGTTCTTCATGTTCTTCCTGATTTTGGTCACAAGGTGTATGTCGTCAATGAAAAGCCTTTCGAAAAACTTCAGGCTTATGTATCCCCTGTCGGCAAAAATCTTTCCGAAAAGCCTTTGCGTAAAGCCCTTGTCCTTCAATGGCTCACGGTCGTCCACGTTCCCGGGCGTGAGCGTCCATTGTATTATCTCGCCACGGTCGTTTATTACTATATGCAGCTTGAATCCGTAGAACCATCCCATCGTGCACTTGCCCTTGGCCGCACATCCCTTCATCGTCCTGTGGCTGTGTGCACGCTTTATATTGTATGACTCCAATGGAGTGGAGTCGATAATGGATATTCCAGTACATTTTCCCAAAGCATATGCCTGCAGGAACAACAAAAGCTGGAGTCCAACCTTGATCTGACGTTCGACAAAGCGGTTGTACGACAAGCGGTTGGGGAACTCATTGCGGATATGATTGCAGACATAACCGAGATAGAACGACTTGAGGTCTCGGTGGCGCATGGTATGGAAAAGTACGAGGGTTGGTCATCATCTCGCTGTCGTACAGTGAAGTACGGGTGCCTTCGGCGACGTTTGCAGGAGGTGTCCATTCTGTCGTTTTCATGTCCACAAAATTTCATGAGTTATTACTCCGTTCTTTCCTTGTTATCCCTACCCATCCTGTGACTGCATTCTGCCAGCGTCTTAACCTCTGTATAAAATCCGACCTTTTTTTGCGTATTCCGACTAGAGCGGTCGTTTTTGTTTCACATAGGCTTTTGTGAAGGGATCTTGCTCTGCATTTTTTAATAAAATTTAGTTGTTTCCTTTATATCCACGCTTTGATTTATTCAATTTAGGAGTTTTATCATTTTTGGGTAAAGCAGTATCAATGGCACTACTACATTTACAATCTGTTAATATTACCAATGTATTATCAAGGTCGTTATATTCATTTTCAAGTTCATCGAATTTTTGAATAATAGAATTTTTCTTATGAACATCAAATACCCAAAATACAGACAAACAAGGATTGGTTGCATTAATATATTGAATAAACTTTTTCTTATATTCATGACGCTTTTTATCTTGTTGAATTTCATTATTGTGAAGTAATTTAAGTTCTACCATAATCGGTTTGCATAAACCATATCTGATGAGAAGATCTGTACGTTTATTATCTTGAAGAGTAACCTCCCTATCTACTCGAATAGTTTCTAACCCCATTTGACAACACTTGTTGATAATGGTGTTTTTCAACTCTCTTTGAATGAAATCCTCATTTAACGCATCTTGGCGAACTAACGCGTATATACCTTGGTCTTGTATTTCCTTTTGTACTTCGCAATAGATTTTTGTGAAATAACGTTTTAAATCACCATCATTCCGAATACTTAAATGTGATTCTTCTGTACATTTGTTATATAATTTAATAGCCTTACCTATGTTTGCCTTTTCGCTTTTTAAGAACAGCATTTCTGCATTATTCATTATATTGGTGGCCAGATAACTTATATTTGTTGCATTAAGCTTCTCTACCTTTTCTCTTAATATTGAGATAAAATTAATCTTATTTAAATTAACAAAGAAAAGATATATCTGATTAAGGAGATAATATGCATATTGCTGAGTATCTGGATTTACACATAATTTTAGTCCGGAATCAAATAGATTAACCATTTGTTCAGTTAAAACCTCATTTTCTTTTATTCTCATGAAGCACCTGAACATGTATGGATTTGTGCTGATCATTTCAGCTTCTTCATGTGAAATAGGACGAAATTCTCCTGTCTCATTACGAAAAGACTTTACGACATTATTTTTTAAATAATTAATTCGCCATTTAATAGCATCAACGTCTTGGAACTTTTCAATCATTATTGTATTACACTGCATTTTTATACTTGTGATACTTTCGTCTTTAAGTAAATCAAACAATTCTTTGTATCTGCCAATATCCCAACCATAGCCTCCATTTGATATGATATCTAATGCCTTGGAAGCAGCTATACTATGATCAAGGTCTGGATGTTCAATATATTGTTCTACATACTCCTCCAGTTTATAATATAAGGCGTCAATACCATAATCAGTGATACAGGTACATATATCATCAGGGCTAATATCCATAAAATCATCTTTTCTATCCTGCCACCATTTAACAACTTGATCTTTCTCGTCATTACTAATATTTCCAATAACAGACTTGTATATTTCTTTTATTTCGTTGGCATCATAATTCCTCGTGATACAGATGTTTGGTAATATTTTAATCAAAACGATTCTATATTTTTTTAGTAAATCAAGAAAGCCTAAATGATATAGTACTTTTACAAAAGCAGGTATTTTAAGCAAAGACATAGGTAATGTAAACGAATTCGGTGCATTTCTTTCTAATATCATTTGATCTAAATCAAGCTCCTGAAAAAATTCTTTAATAACATTCGTCAAAGGTTTTGGTTCTTGTTTCTGCAAAAAATCAATATACTGAGACAGCTTAAATGCTGTATCATATTTATCATACATTGATACTTCTGGGTCTGAAAGGCTTTTATAAATCTTAATAAGTTGCTGATCATGATAATTTACTTCCTTGTCCTCTGTTTTGGAGGAATCTTTGTCCCATCGTTCAAATATCTCAGCATAACGTTCTACGTACTCTGTGATAGAATCCTTCTTATCTTTATCATTCCTGATTTTATTAATAAGATTAGTGAGAACATCATTTATATACCACGGCTCTACATGTGCTTCTGATAATGACTTATCCAAAGATGATATAAGTTCAATATCAATAAGTTCTGCATCAAAACGTCGAAATAAATCTTCTAAATCCCAAATACTATCAAAGCTCGTAATAAACAATTGTTCGGTTGTTTTATCAAGTAATATTTGTTTAATAATTGTATTAATCTCGCTATGAGTGGTATATGATTGATTGGATATAAAACTCGCTATAATTTTCGTGATTAGTTCCTTGCTTTCGGTGTTCCCTTTCCAGGCAATATCAAATTGTTGCTTTAAATGTAAATCATAAAAAACTGATAATGATCCTTTCCCATTAAAAAACTCATAGAGCTTTCCGTCTTCTACAATTTTACTGTATGCATAAATTAATGTATGTAAATCTTCTATATATAAGATAGCATTTATCGCATAAGGGTTACTTATATAACAATCATTTAACCAACAATCGACGACACTGTTATTTGCAATTTTCATATACCCTGTTACTTCACAATACTTTTCTTTTAGGTTGTTAGTAAAACTACTATAAGATGCTGATAATCGTATAAGTTCGTCTGTACATTTAAGTGCACTATACAAATTTAAAGCCGCAAGTTTTTTTTCGTTATCTTCAGTTTCCATCAAGTCATTTGCAGCTTGTCTCCAATAATTATAAATGTCTTCACTTTGTTTTTTCGCTTCAACAATTACATCTAGAGTAACAGTAACATTAGATAATTGTATTTTGTTGAGTTTGTCAAGTGGCAATATTATTTGACTATCACAATTTGTTGTATAACATTCTTGCAATAAATTGCTCATAGAGCTTTTCCATATAATATATGCAGGCATACGTTGATAATGTTCAAAGATAATTGAAAACAGTTCTTTTTTCTGTTGAATTGACAGGACAGAAGGATCAACGTATTTTAATAGATTTTCGAATGCCCCATTCTCTAGATATGATTCGTATGCTATAATGAGTTTGAAGACATTGATAAAAGTTTGTATTCTATCTTCCGAATATGAAATGTGAGGAATAACATCATACCAGTTAGGGTATATATGTTTCAATTCTTTATGTACAGCAACATCATAAAATACACTTTCTATATTATCTTGCCTACATAGTTCCTTTGCTGCAAGATATTCTTGCAGTTCTGTGTTTTCAAATTGTAATGTTCCATCCGTATCCTTCAATATACGACTCTCAAAATACAATAAATCAAAATTGGCAATGAACATCTGCGTCATATTGCCTTTTATTCCGTCAAGTATTGTGTATAACTCATCTTTTGAAATTTGGTCTTTTCTGCTTATCTCCATAACGAATGCAATTTTCTCCAGAAGTCGCTGTAGAAGGATTCTTATACTTTCTGTATTTTGTATTCCTTCACGAACTTCTATAGCAGCCTTTATTGAACAGACAATCATATATTCAAATAATTCACCAATATTTAAGCACTCTCCTTTTTGCTTGATATATTCCAGTAAGAATGTCAAATATCTGGGAATAGTTATGAGTGCTTTTAATTTAGGGCTTTTATTTATACTTTCTAATGTAGCCTCAGGACAGTTACAGTTGTCGCTTATAACGTCCATTACATTTCTTTCGCTTAATCTGCAGATTTCGATGAATTTTAAATTATTACAATCCGCAAAATGTTGTGCATAAGAAGCTACATAATGTTTTCTGCATGTTAACAGCACTTTAACTTCTGGATTTTCTTTTTTATACTGCTTGATTGAATGCAGTACATTATAGAATGAATATCCTTCAACTTCATCTAAAGCATCTATGATACAACATTCATTCTCTTTGGGAACTGATAGAGCCATAAATTCAGAAGCTTTACAAAAAAAAAGTTTTGGTAAAATATGCTCTTTAAATTCATCAAGCAATCTGCTTTTGCCAATACCAGGTTCGCCTACAATACAAACAAAGTTTTCTTTAAGTAAATCATTTATTGACAGAGTCTTTTCCATATCAAACAATGAGCGATGACTGTTATTCTCTAACAGATCATCAACATTCTGAAATTTTATAATTGTGGGTATAATATACTTCAGTGTGTTTTCATTTTCCATAATTATTCCAATTTTTGTGTGAAACAAAGATACGATAAAAAGGTGGAATATGCAAGAATAAAATTATAGATTTGATTTATATTATATTGGGCAAAACCATCAATTATCTCGTCTCCAACTTGATTCTTACCAAATCCAATTTAATACATAGTAATGTTACTCGCTCGTTACTATGCAAAATTTGTTATGAATGGATGCGAATGGCAAAATAAGGTACTGTAATATAGTGAGTCTTTAATAAAGTATCGCTGTTAAGACGTTGCTTTTGTAGCAACTATTATCTTCTGAATGCCTCCACCTTATTTCTTTCCAATAAATCAACGATATCCCTTTCCCTGTACAAAATACGTCCGCCCAATTTATAATAAGGTAGTCTGCCGGTTTTGCGATACTCAATCAAAGTTCGCTGCGTCAATTTTAGTTGTTTGGCCAATTCTGTTTCTGTAAGGTAACGGTCGCCGTTAAATACGGGCCTGAATCGTTCCGGATGTTCCTTGAATAATTCGATAATGTATTCCAAATGCTTGAAAAGCCTTATCATATCAGGACTTTCGCCATTCATCAGCTTTTGTGGCATAAATTCTTTTTTTATTATTGTTTTTGCAATCTTTTCACAATTAAGTCAATTACGTCCTGTTTCCTATAATACACCTTACGGTCAATCCTGCTATGAGGGATTTTCCCGTTTCTTCGCCACGTGGTAAGCGTCCCGATTGATACGCCAGTCATCAAGCAAACATCTTGACTGTCGAGCCATTCATCAAGTCCATGTAAACACATTTGGCTTTCTTTAATCAGACGTACAAGATTTTCAAGCATTCCATTCATTTTATAGAACGTTTGAGCCTCAATATTCACGATTTCCATAATTATTCTGTTTTTCCACACAAAAATACATTTTAATCGGATAGGATAAAAAAACAAGGGCTTATTTGTCTGCATATTTCAGCAAATGTCCGTTTTTCCAAAATTGTAAACATAATGTAAACCATTTACACTTTTTACATGTTACTAGTTTACACTTTTAAAACTGTATCTTTTTATTTTCGACTTATATTTCTGTAAATCAGGAATTTATATATTAGTATATGCATACGGTAATACGTTCTGGCATGATTATTTCATTCATATATGTAAATCAATTACATAAATTGAACATAAGTATTAATCTAAATGAACTGAACCATGCCATACATTGACAATGAAATGCTTGAGAAACTTATAACTACGATGGTTGAAGGTTTTACACGGATAGAAAAGAAACTGGAGCGCATGAATCGTCTAAAAGAATGCCTTGATGGTGACACATTGATTGACAATGTTGACTTGGCTGAACTTCTTGGTGTATCTCAAAGGACATTGGCACGTTACCGTGAAAAAGGGCTCATACGTTATTACAACATGAAAGACAATGGTAAAAACTTTTATTTGGCCTCAGAGGTACAAGCTTTCCTCAAACAAAGAGGTAAGCAGAATGCATAAACACGGTATTTATAAAAATACGGAAAATATTGTACAGACCTATTTCTGTACCGAAGAGGAATCGGAGAACATCAATCGCGATATGGAACACCATTTCGGTCTATTCCCGCACCGCTTTGTTTAAAAGCTTCAATGAACACCGTGCCAGCCCTAAGGTAAAATAGGTTATAAAAATTCAAGTCTATCTTAACACTGCATGGACATTTTTCAAAAAGTCCTTCAACAAATGCTATTTCTTCGGAAACGGCACGGCTTATTTGTTGTCCGCATATTGGGAAAAACTTTGCCGATTGCAGCATTATATTCAGAACATCATGTATCGTTATTTGGAATTTATACTTTGCATATATAGTATCTATAATACGCTCAAACGGTGTCTTATAATATAATAAGATTTCCAGCGATGTGATATTAGAAAGACGCTTTTTATATTCATTTGTCATGACAAAATCCGGAACAAACATTTTCTCTATAACTTCTAAGAACAAAGCCGGTTTGTTCTTAAAAAAATAAAAAATAGAACCTCGCGTTCTTCCTATGCTTTTTTCTATACTTTCTATCGTAACAGTTTCCCAATTACTTGTCAAAAGTAACTTGTATGTTTCTGTAAGTAGTTTTTCACGAGTATCTTTACTTTCCATTTTTGTTGATTTATAAAAAAAGGTATGGAAGTTTCGCACTCGAAAATGGTCCTTGTGGAAATAGGATTTGGCCAAGCACGAAACTCCATACCAATATCATCATACCGGTATCGAACCTCACACTTGTCCGCCGCCTTAAAAATTTTCCACATTTCCATTTTGACAGACGAATGTGCATCCAATAAGTCAATGCAAAGATACTATTTTGCCGTTAAACCACAACAAAAAATCCAATTATTTTACTGTTAGCAATACAACCCCATATGAAAACCTGCCACTTTCAGGAATTAGCAACAGTATCCTGTCTTCTTTTTCCATCGGGTGTGTACGTAAAAGTTCATCTAATGCTGCAAAAATGGCAACGGAGCCACAATTACCGACAGTAGTCAAATTAGTGAACCATTTTTCAACCGGCAAGTCTATTCCCCTTCTATTTATTTCTTCTGAAAGCTTATTATAAAAATACATCGATGATATATGTGGGATGACATAGCGTATACTATTCATTTGCACATCATGACGGCTTAAAGCCAGCTCAATAGCATCGACAAAATATTTTATTACGACCTTGTTCAGGAGCTTTACGTCTTGTTTCAAACTCCATATGGATTTTTTTGATATTTCATCGGCCGAAAAATTTTTCCAGCTCTTAAAAATACCCGTGTCATCATAATCAGCCCACATATACATACAGGCAGGTTGTAAATTGGCATACGACACAGTTTCAATCCATTCTATTTTTAGGCTGCCAGGCTCATATACATTAGTTAAGTATAAAGCTGCAGCCCCGTCCGATAACATATATCTGAGAAAATCCTTTTCAAAAGCCAATATCGGATTGTTTTCCACCTGTGCCATATCTTTGATTTCTTCGTCAAAGAATTTGGCCAGCATAATAGGGGATATTAATTCTGAAGCCGAACATACCGCATTATGTGAATTGTTGGACAGTATTGACATATATGCGGTTTTTAATGCCATCAAGCTGGAAAGACAAACCCCAGCCAATGAAAAAATTTCCATAGGATGCATAAAGGCTGCTCCATGCACCATTGAGGCCTGTGATGGGAGCAATTGGTCCGGAATGGAGCTACCGCAAGTCAAAACCTGGATTTTTTCTTTCTCGGCTACATCGTCAAACAATTTGTCAATAGCCAATGCGGCCATTTGCGCATTCGTATGAGTTGTATTATGCTCCTTATCTAGAGCATAATACCTTGTTTTAATCCCATTCTGGCGCAAAATAATGTTTTTTACTCTTGAATGTTTGCCACCTACCAGTCCAAGGAAACCTTCCATTTCGTCATTTCCTACCGGTTTGTTTGGAAAGAAAGATGCAACTTTCTTAATAAATACATTTTCCATATATATTTTTTTTGATACGCAAAGATACCAATTATTATCTATATACGGAACAGATAGATTATTTTTTTAATAAATTATACAAATTATACAGCTGTTCACTTAGTGCACAAATATTCAATCCGGTAAATAATGCGTCTAAAAAAACCTGTCCATAAAAAATTGTCATAAATTGTTTTGCCGTGCTCAGCAGGTCGATATCGTTTCTTATTTCGTCATTTTCGATTGCCTTTTGCAGCATTGCGCACCATATGCCTATTTCATTATTCCTGTTGACTGAGTATTTGGTGTTTAAATCAGGAAAATACTGTGCGATTTGCAAAATCAAAGAAATATATGCCTTTGTCGGATTTGTATGTGACAATTCGTCTGTAACGAAACTAAAACTTTCCATTGTACGTGCTATTCCTTCAATATACGAATCAACAAAATTTTTGAAATTCGTTACGTTTTTAAGGCTGACTTTGTATGTCAAATCTTGTTTTTCTATAATATAATATTCTATCACATTTCTAAATAGTTCCTTTTTGTTTGATGCATAATAGTATATGGCACCTTTTGTCAATCCGGATTCATTTTCAATGTCAGACAATGACACACCTTCAAATTGTCTTGAAATGAACAATTTGAAGGCCGCTCTGTAAAGTATCTCTTTTTTCCCTTTGCGCATAATGAATAAAGTTTTACGCAAAATTAAACAAATGCCGTAGTCTTTCCAAATAAATTATTATCTTTGTTCAAAAATACCAAACAATAACTATATGAGCATGGGGACTGTCTTAAATGGGAATGTGGAAATTCAACGGACAAGGCGGACAGCACTCCGTGCTCATTTTTTACATCATTATGATGTCTCTTAATGTTGATGGTTGTTTTTCGTACATTATCATTATATATGATGACTTGTAGCATTTTGTTTTGAGACTTTATAATACCATTTAATATTAAAACAGTAATATTATTCAGATAATACACAGATATTACTATCTTTTTGTTACATATATTAAATTTTTAGGTTAAAATATTATTTATTCTTGCTTATATAAATAATATTCTCTATATTTACGCCGAATTTATAACATACCGATTGGAATTTTACAAATCTGAAGATTTGTAAAAATAGAAAAACTAGGATTTTGCAACGTGCATATCCAATACCTCTCGTAGCATTCAAACAGTATGTTTGTAATGGATTTAATTGAAAACCTTTTAACCTAAACAAAATTCTTTATGAAAAAGCTTTTACTTTTTCTGCTTGGCGTAGCAGCCTTGCCTTTATACGCACAGTCACCCGGCGGCGTAAACGGTGCAGACTTATGGTACAAGGCTGTGCCCGCCACATCAAACCTTCAGGGGCTTTACCGCTGGCAGGACTTCTCCGGCGATTCCGTGGCTTTAACCCAGCGGGGACTTTCAAGCCAAGGTAACACCGAGTTCACGCAGTCGCGCGCCCTCCTTCACACGTTCAACTTCCATCCGGCATTCAGCCTGTCCGAAGGGTTCTTCGGCAAGGTCGCCCGCATGAAATACACTAACCTTTCGCAGGCGACGGTCATAGGAGTGTTTGCTTTCCTACCCGACACAGAAGGGACGGATATGCTGCTGTACGGCATGGGTGGCCGCGAAGGAGCCGGCACCGTGTTTACGAAGGACAATGCCGTCCGTGTCCGGGGCACGGAGCCGCTCGACTACGGCAGCGAGACAGGCGAAGACCTGCTTTATGCTTCCACGGACTCGCTTCCGGCCGACGGTTTCCGCGAGACATCCCCGCGCATAGCCACATACCTCAAGGCCGACAGGCCAAGCTTCAGCGTATGGGGAGAGGCGTCCGACGCGGCAATATCTTTCGGCACTACATACAGTGCGGCCAACCCGGACTTCGGCACAATGTTCGACGAGTCTGCCTTCGGCAACGAAGAGTTCGACGGATACACGCCCGAGTTCATCGTCTACAGCCGTTACCTCACCCCGCTGGAAAGACGGCGTGCGGAAAGCTACCTTGCCGTCAAGTACGGCATCACGCTCGACGGCTCGTATCTTGACAGCGACGGCAACCTGCTGTGGGACAGGGACGAAGCCCCTGCGTACCACAACCGCGTCGCGGCATACGGGAACGACGCCGCCGGAGGTCTGGAACAGCCGATGTCGGCGACATCATACGAGGAAGCGCCGAATTTCTCGGCACTGAAGGAAAACGACAGCTATCACCGGTCCAACTCATACAACCTCCCGTCCTCCGCCCGACTGTTGGTCATGGGCCGCGAGTACGGCAACGCCATGCCCGACAAGGGCTACGTGTTCTGGGGCGACGACGACGCGCCCACCACCACGTACACATCACCGGCCGACACCCTGTGGCACATCATGAACCGCACGTGGCTCGTGAAGACCAACGTCCAGTCCACGGCGGACAGCCATGCGACCCGATGGACCGGGAACGGCCTCGAAGTGTCGAGAGGCGGTTTTCTCGACGACATAACGCAGGAAACCGCCACCGCCGGTGCTTTCGCGGTGACGCCGGCCATGCCGAAGAACGCCGGCTATATCGAGTTCCAGTGCCCTACAAGCCACCCGACATTCGACGTGGGATTCGCCGAGAGCGGCGGCAGCGAGTGCGCATACGGCTTCCGCTTCGGCAACGACGGTTCCGTGCGGACGATTGCCGGAGGCCAGATTTCCAACAGGGCCGTGGCGTCCGACGTCAGTGGCAGTACGGTGTCATTGCAAAGGCAGGAAGGAAACCTCTTCCTGCGCATTGACGGTGCCGGCAGCGCTGATTATACAATATCCATGCCCGACACGGCCGCATCATACAACGGCGTGGTACGGACGGAAACCGCGGAGGTGCCGCTGGCGCTGCATTCTGTCCGCACGGGCGGCATCGGCGACACCGGCAGCCAGGCCGAACTCAGTTACGGCCTCACCGCTTCAAGGGAATTTGAAGACTACTGCCGCAAACGTACGGTAATGCTCATAGACCCGACAGGCGAAGGAGAGTTCGATACGGACAACATGACAATGATAAGGTGTTCCAAACCTGACATAGCCAGGGGAAAGACCATGTTCCACAACATATTCTGGGACGCGGACGGCAGCGGCAGCGACGTTTTCACCTTCGCGTACTATGACGGCCTTTCCGTAGAAGCCAAGCCGACCCCGTCGACCTGCGAGAACGGCGCGCCGAAAAACGACGGAAGCATCGAAATCGGCATAGATATAGGAACGCCCGTATACAACTACGTCCTTTCTGTGGACACCGTGGCCGGAAAGGAACACGACGAGACCATAGCGAGCGGAACCTTCATCGGGGATACGCACAGGATAGACAGCCTCGCACCCGGAACATACACGCTCACGGTGACGCAGGGTGGAGGAAACGACATATACGGCACCGGCAACCCTCTTTACACTGTCTACTCACACGACACCCATTCATACCTGTCAGGTGAAATCACGTGGACTATTGCGGAGACCAACTCGAACTACCGCGTGGGGCTTGAGCCGAGCCTTTCCGACGAAATCACTCAGTACGGATTCGACGTACGCGGCGACAGGGCACACATCATATACGACGGCTACACAAGCGCCACACAGTACGTGACGGTCAAGGAAGGTGATGTGCTAAGCGTATCGGTAGGCAACATGCAGGTGGTCTACCGCGTCAACGGGGAGGTGTTCCACCGCGAAGTTATATGGTCCATCCGTGCGTGGCGGTTCTGCATCAAGTACGGAACCGGTGAGACGCACATAACGAACCTCACAGTGAATGGAGAACCCGTGGAGTCCTTCACCACGGAAGGCAGCGTACAAATCGAGACGCCGAAACAGAACACTGTGCAGCTCACAGTCCATGTAGGCAGCGAGTGTGACGAAACCATGCCCAACGGTACGGAGGAAAAGAAAGAACGCCTGGCCGAAGTCAGCCATGACATGGAGCCGGCGGAACAAAGCGAGTTCAGCGTGAACGGGACAGGCGAGGCCACCAGGATATTCAACGCCGCCCTTGAGCGCAACGTGGAAAGCGACGCCGTACTGACCGTATTCGACGTGTCCGGCAAGCTGCTGGTACAGAAAGAGATGCAGGGCGGCACCCGCAAGGCTGCGGACTTCAACGTACCCGGCGCCGGTGTCTACATTGTCAAGGCCCTCACTTCAGACGGCAAGGAATATACAAAGAAGATTATCGCCAAGTAAAACCTAAAAAACAAGAAACGATGAAACGGATACATATAATAACCGCGACGGTATTGGTCCTTGCCGCCGCAGGTTTCGCCGCCTCGCAGAGTTTTCAGGGCGGCCCGTCGGAAAGCACGCCGAAAGCCGCGTTTGCGGAATCAGGTGCGCATGGCCGCCAGGCAGGAGCAGCGGCTTCGGCGGAGACAACGGTGCAAGAAGCAGCCGTCACCGCAGTTTCCAGTATCGCGGCCACGGACACTCCCAAGCCTTCGGCAATGTCATACGCGTCGACACTTCCGCTCGGACACATAGGCGTCCACGACGGCAGGACGTCGGATAATCCGGAAGACAACCTCTTCGAGGTGGTCCTCGGAAATGACATTCCGGAAAACTGCCGGGCTTGGTTGGTTTACGACCTTTACGGGATAAGCTCGTCCGAAGGCGTCAGCAAAAGCCTGAACGACCGTCCGGCCACGGGCGGGTATTTCTCCGTCAAGACGGACGGATGGACTTCCGTAAGGGAGGAAATAGACCCGTCATGGCTCAACGCCGGGGCTAACAGGATAATGTTCACAGCCACTGAAGGATCCCCGGCGTATTCAGTCCGCAACCTGCGCATAGAGACATCAGCCGGCGGGGCCGGCGCGATAACCCTGTCGCAGGCCGCTGTCTCGTACGGAGGCAAGGCATACGTCCACGGTTTCGTCCGCAACGGCGCGGAGGAAGTACGCGCGGGCGGCACTCCGCTGAACGCCAACGGCGGAGAGTTCGAGGGCGTCATACCCGTTGAGGGGACCGGCCTCACCATAACGGCAGTCGGAAGCGACGGCAAGGCCGTTTCAGGACGGTTCGCCGTCACGCCAATGGAGAAGGCCGATTTCAGCCGGGTGTTCGCAGCATCTGTGGCAACAAAACCGTCCGCCAAAAGGTTCGTCAAGGGCGCCACTGACAGTATCAGCTCCGGCGGCGCAAGGCTTGTCGTGGACGGGAAAACGCTCATTAAGGAAAAGAGACTGTCCGTCAACGCCCTGCGTGACATGGACGTCCCGGCTCTTGACTTCGGGATTACCAACGTCACCGCCGAGGGCGAAGGCTACCGCTTCCTTCCGCACGGCGAGCATTTCACGGGCGAGGGCGCGACAGTGAAACTGAAGTACGACCGCACGAGGATACCGAGCGGTTACACGGAGGACGACATACGCACTTACTATTTCGACAACGAGACGAGGCACTGGGTGGCTCTTGAGCGTGTCGCGGTGGACAAGGAATCCGCCTGCGTGGTGTCAAGGACCACGCACTTCACGGACATGATAAACGGCGTCATCCAGGCACCTGAGTCCCCCGAGACGGAAGGCTTCGCCCCGACGATGATGAACGACATCAAGGCCGCCGACCCTACGGCGAAAATCAACATGATAGCACCGCCCGCGGCGAACAACCGCGGGACGGCCAGCCTCCAGTACCAGTTCGAGATGCCGCCGGCCCGCAACGGTATGGCGCCATCTCTCGGCCTGCAGTACAGCAGCGAGGGCGGAAGCGGATGGCTCGGCGAGGGATGGGACGTCCCCGTCCCGTCGATAACGGTGGACACCCGGTGGGGTGTGCCGAGGTACAGCCTTGAGGACGAGACCGAGACATACCTGCTGTCAGGCTCCATGCTTTCAACCGCCGGAGACGACGGCAGCATGGGAGTCGCCCACAGGGGAGAGAAAATGGAACGCAAGGCCGACCGGCAGTTCTACACACGCCAGGGAGGAGACTTCAGCCGCATAGTACGCAAGGGTAGCTCCCCGTCGGACTATTACTGGGAAGTCACAGACAGGCAGGGCGTGAAGTACACCTACGGCGGTGAAGGCGCCATCCTGAAAGGTACGGTGACGGGTGTTGACGGCACGCAGCGCGAGGTCATTTCCGAATGGAAGCTCGCACGCGTGAAGGAGACGCACGGCGACTACATCGAGTACGTGTACGAGACGGCCGACGAGGATGTGCGCGCCGGCCTGAAGGCCAAGGCGGTGTACCTCAAGGAAGTGCGCGCCGGCAATGCAGGGCAGGAGCCGCACACCGTTGTCACGTTCGAGGGGAGCAGGACAAAACGGCTGAAATCCAACAACGCCCGCTATGGTTTCCTGACTTCATCCGGCCGCCTGTTGGAAAAG
>ULWB01056743.1_pt1 | contig 15338 bp, 15 predicted proteins | sample 1959891 | NCBI WGS metagenome assembly ULWB01 (sample SAMEA4835799, study PRJEB28245) | human gut metagenome | biome: gut microbiome; material: fecal sample | place: Denmark | collected 2008 | reverse complement strand
CCCCAGCCGCTGGCGCTTTTCCTCCAGCTGGGTCAGCACGTCCTCAAACCGGACGGAATCACTGTCCATCTGGGCCTGGGCCGCCTGGATGACGGATTCGTCCAGCCCCAGCCGCCGGGAGATGGCAAAGGCATTGGATTTGCCGGGAATGCCGATCAGCAGCCGATAGGTGGGCCGCAGCGTCTGCACGTCGAACTCGCAGCTGGCATTTTCCACCCCGGCGGTGGTCATGGCGAAGGTTTTCAGCTCGGCATAGTGGGTGGTGGCGGCGATCAGCGCCCCCTGACTGCGGGCGCTTTCGATGATGGCAATGGCCAGGGCCGCGCCCTCGATGGGGTCCGTACCGGCTCCCAGCTCGTCAAACAGCAGCAGGCTCTGGTCGTCCACCTCCCGCAGAATCTGGACGATGTTGGACATATGGGCGGAGAAGGTGGACAGGCTCTGCTCAATGCTCTGCTCGTCGCCTACGTCCGCCAGCACCCGGTGGAATACCCGGACGGCGCTGCCGCTGTCGGCAGGAATATGCAGGCCGCACTGGGCCATCAGACACAGAAGACCGATGGTTTTCAGGGTAACGGTCTTGCCGCCGGTGTTGGGGCCGGTGATGACCAGGGTGTCGAACTGCTCACCCAGCTCCACGGTGATGGGCACTGCCTTGGCCTGGTCCAGCAGCGGGTGCCGGGCCCGGCGCAGGGCCACGCCGCCCCGGCGGCGGACCTCCGGACGGCTGGCGTTCAGCTGATAGCTCAGCTGCGCCCGGGCAAAGATCACGTCCAGGTGCACCAGAATGTCATAGTCCCACAGAATATTCTCCATGGACCCGGCGCAGGCGGCGGACAGCTGCCGCAGGATGCGGTCGATCTCCTTTTTCTCCCGGGCCTCCAGCTCCTTGAGCTCGTTGTTGGCCTGCACCACGCCCATGGGCTCCACAAACAGCGTGGCCCCGGAGGAGGAGACGTCGTGTACCAGGCCAGGCATGCTGCCCTTGCACTCGGCCTTTACCGGCACCACAAACCGCCCGTCCCGCTGGGTGATCAGGGCCTCCTGCAGGACCTTGGCATAGGACGGCGACGAGATGATGCGCTGCAGGATCTGCCGCCCCTTGGAGGCGGCCAGCCGCATTTTCCGCCGGATATCCGCCAGCTCGCTGCTGGCGGTGTCGGCAATGGTCTCCTCATCCAGAATGGCGGAGCGGATCTGCTCCTCTAAGTATTTATTGGTGTGCAGGGAGGTGAACAGGCGGTCCAGCACCGTCTCCTCCCCCTGGCGCTGGGCATCGTAGTCCGCCACCCGGCGGCTGGCGGTCAGAACCCCGGCGATGTCCAGCAGCTCCCGGGTGTTCAGCATACCGCCGTGATCGGCCCGGGTCAGGGCGGCGGACACATCCTTCACCCCGGAGAAGGACGGGCTGCCGTGGAGCCCCAGCCGCTCCTTGGCGGCGTCGGTCTCGTCCAGAAGCCGCAGCACCTCCTCCGCATCGGTGGAGGGGCTCAGCTTCAGGCATCGGTCCTTGGCCGCCTGGCTGACAGCCTTGGCCGCCAGCTTTTCCAGCACCGCCGGAAGCTCCAGGGTGCGGATGGATTTTTCAAATAATTCACTCATATTTTGTTTCCTCTTGCGGAAGAATGGATTTGTAGTAGTCCAGGGTACGGAAGCTGCGCTCCAGCTGGGCGGTGACATAGGCGTCCGATGCGTGGTCCAGGGCCCGCAGTCCCGGCTGGGGCAGGGCGAAGCTGTACAGCCGCTTTGCGTCGCCGTACAGGATGTATCGCAGGGCCGCCAGCCCCGCCGCCGTCAGCGGCAGGGACAGCCCCCCCTTTTCCCGGCATTTGCCGCAGTGAACCACCCCGTGGACCACGTCCAGCATAGGGTTCTCCGGCTCCGGCGCGCCGCACAGGGCGCAGGCATCGGCCATGGGCTCGTACCCGGCCAGGGCCATGAGCCGGAGCTGGAACGCGGGCTTTACCAGCTGGGGCGGCTTGCGCAGGGCGCTAAGGGCGTACAGGGCGTTTAACAGCAGCGGCAGCACGTCGCCGCCGCAGCCGTCGGCCACTGCCTCCGTCAGCTCGGCAAAATACGCCGCCAGGCTCAGAGCCGTCAGGTCCTGCCGCAGGCCGCCGAACAGCTCGATGGTGTTTGCCGCGTCCAGCATGGTCCACTGGCCCCTTTCATACAGGGTCATCTCGGAATACGCCAGCAGCTGGCAGGCTGCGGCCACGCGGCTGCCCTTGCGCCGGGCGCCCCGGGCGATGACCGCCAGCTTCCCCCGGTCCGGGGTCAGCACGGTGAGGATCTTGTCCGCGTCCCGGGTATCGGTCTCCCGCAGCACCAGGCCGCAGGTCACAAATCGTTCCGGCTGCATCCCGCCGCCTCCTTATACAGCAAATACGCCTCCGGCGCGCCGGTGGCCCAGAACAGGTCCCATCGCCCCTCCATACGTCTCACCTCCACCTATAGTGTGCCGCGGTTTTGCCGCGTCATAAGTGGAAGGTTCTGGCCGGAGTTACTGCTCGTCGTACCCTCTGGCACGGATGAAGTTCACATTATCGCGCCAGTTTTCCTTGACCTTTACCCAGGTCTCCATGTACACCTTGGCGCCCATGAACTTCTCGATGTCCCGGCGGGCCAGGGAGCTGATGCGCTTGAGCATAGCGCCGTGCTTGCCGATGATGATGCCCTTGTGGCTGGCCTTTTCGCAGTAGATGGTCACGTCCAGGTCGACGATGCCGGTGTCCTCCCGCTCGGTGAAGCGGGTGATCTCCACGGCGGTGCCGTGGGGGATCTCCTTTTCCAGGCACAGCAGCATTTTCTCCCGGACGATCTCGGCGCACACCTGGGCGTCGGGCTGGTCGGTGGTCATGCCGTCGGGGAACAGCTGGGGGCCTGCCGTGGCATAGATCTGCAGCTGGGCCATCAGGTCGTCCAAACCGTCGCCGGTGCGGGCGGAGATGGGGATAATGGCGTCAAACCCGGGATACACGGCACTGTAGGCGGCAATAACCTCCAGCAGGTCGTCCTTTTTCTCCACGGTGTCGATCTTGTTGATGCACAGCACACAGGGCAGGCCCTCCTCGGTGATGCGCTGGAGCAGGATCTTCTCCGGCTCCCCCACATGGGCGATGGGCTCCACCAGCAGCAGCGCGGCCTCCACCTGCTGCAGGCTCTCCCGCACCACCTTGACCATGTAGTCCCCCAGCCGGGACCGGGGCTTGTGCAGGCCCGGGGTGTCCAGCAGCACAAACTGGGTGTCCTCCCGGTTCACCACGCCGTAGATCCGGTTGCGGGTGGTCTGGGGCTTGTCGGACACGATGGCGATCTTTTCCCCCACCAGGGCGTTGGTGAGGCTGGACTTGCCCACATTGGGCCGCCCGCAGATGGTGATCATAGCGGTTTTCGTGATGTTGTTCATAGGTGATCCTCAACTTTCTTTTGAGCAATTTTATTGTGTCAGGGTAAACTGATAAGTGACAGAGTTCTGCCACCGTTCCTCGTTTGCCAGGTCCTGCCCGATCACCTTGCCGCCCATGCGCTCATAGAAGCTGCGGGCGTTAAGATTCTCCGGGACACAGTGGCAGACAAAGGAGGCGGCATGGTGCGCTCTGCAATACGCTTTCACGAAATCGAACGCTTGCCGGCCGATCCCCTGTCTTTGGTATTCGGCGGAAATATACAGGGATTGCAGGGTGATTACATCGGCTTCGTTTATCGTCAGGTAGCCGATGTCCCGCCGGTCCTTTCGGACCAAGTACACAGAATACGCCGGATGATGGACCCTCAGCAGCTCCATTTCCCTGTGCCAGTCCCAGTCAAAGTTATCTATCATGCTGTCGGGGTAGACGCCTCGGTATGTGGTGCCCCAGATTCTTTGCCGCAGGGCGATAATGGACGGCACATCCTCTTCGGATGCCTCAATAAACAGCTTTTCCTCGGCCATGCTATCACATCTCCTTCCGGGATTTTTACTCAATTTCCACACTCCGGGGTCGGCACGCTCTCCGCTGCCCGATTGCGGACAGCAAACAGGAACACCGGGCGGAGCAGGCCCAGGGATAAAACGGTGAACACGGTCAGGACGTCCCCATATTTACCGGCGCGGCTTTTATAGATCCGGTGGGCGATCAGAGTGTCCAGGATAAAGACCGCCGACAGGGCCATCAGCAGGAGGATGAACCAAAGGGTATTCAGCTCCCGGCAGACGTAGAAATAGACGCAAAGGCAGACGGACAGAAGCGTCAGAAGGGCCGACACGGCGCCCATGACCCGCCGGTCTGCCAGCTTTCCCAGCAGATACTTGCTGTAAAAGGGAATCCAGGCAGGGAATGTATGTGCGTCGCCCGCTTTTTTGCGCATGCAGGCGATGGAAAAGCCCTCCAGCACATAGCTGGCCATGATATACGCCGCCGCGGCGGCAAACACGGCGATGGAGAACAGGAAAATCGCCGATAATATACCCGAAACAATCAGAACGCCGAATCCGGCCATATGCGATACCTCCTATTTTACCCCAGCCGGTCGCCGTTTTCCACAGGCTTGTCCGGGGTAATGAGCACCACGCCGCCCTGGGAGTAGGTGCCCAGCACCAGCACCTGGGAGAAGAAGTTGGCGATCTGACGGGGCGGGAAATTCACCACCGCCAGCACCTGCTTGCCCACCAGGTCCTCCGGGGCATACTGCTGGGTGATCTGCGCGCTGGAGCGCTTCTGCCCCAGCTCCGGGCCCAGGTCCACCAGCAGCTGATAGGCGGGCCTGCGTGCCTTTTCAAAGGGCCGGGCCTCCACAATGGTGCCTACCCGGATATCCAGCTTCATGAAATCGTCAAACGTGGCCTGTTCCATATGAGTGCCTCCTGTTATCAATCGCTGTCCAGCTTGAGAACAGCCATGAAGGCTTCGGTGGGCACCTGGACCGTGCCCAGATTCCGCATCTTCTTCTTGCCCTCCTTCTGCTTTTCCAGCAGCTTCTTCTTCCGGGTGATGTCGCCGCCGTAGCACTTGGCCAGCACGTCCTTGCGCATGGCCTTTACCGTCTCCCGGGCGATGATGCGCCCGCCGATGGCCGCCTGGATGGGCACCTCGAACAGCTGGCGGGGGATGTTCTCCTTCAGCTTTTCGCACAGCCGCCGGGCCCGGGGATAGGCCTTGTCCCTGTGGGCGATGAAACTCAGGGCGTCCACGCCGTCGCCGTTTAACAGCAGGTCCACCTTCACCAGCTCGCTGGGCCGGTAGCCGGACAGCTCATAGTCCAGGGAGGCATAGCCCTTGGTGTTGGCCTTCAGGGTGTCGAAGAAGTCATAGATGATCTCGTTGAGGGGCATCTGATAGTGCAGCTCCACCAGGTGGGTGTCCAGATACTGCATGTCCTTGAACTCGCCCCGGCGGTCCTGGCACATGGGCATGATGTTGCCCACATACTCGTTGGGGCTGATGATGGACACCCTTACATACGGCTCCTCCGCGTGCTCGATGACCGTGGGGTCCGGGTAGTTGTGGGGATTGTCCACCTTCACCATGGTGCCGTCGGATTTGTATACATGATAGATGACGCTGGGCAGGGTGGTCACCAGGTCCAGGTTGAACTCCCGCTCCAGCCGCTCCTGGATGATCTCCATATGCAGCATCCCCAGAAAGCCGCACCGGAAGCCGAAGCCCAGGGCCACGGAGCTCTCCGGCTCGAAGGTCAGGGAGGCGTCGTTGAGCTGGAGCTTCTCCAGGGCGTCCCGCAGGTCGGGGTACTTGCTGCCGTCCTCGGTGTAAATGCCGCAGTAGACCATGGACTGGGCCGGGCGATAGCCGGGCAGAGGCTCGGCGGCGGGGTTTTCGGCGTCGGTGATGGTGTCGCCCACCTGGGTGTCCTTCACGTTCTTGATGGAGGCGGTGAAATAGCCCACCTCACCGGCCTGGAGGGCGTCCGTGGGCTCGTTGCCCAGGGGCTTGAGATATCCGCACTCCAGAATGGTATACTGGCCTCCGGTGGCCATCATGCGCACCGTCTGCCCCCGGCGGATGGTGCCCTGCTTGATGCGGAACAGCACCACCACGCCTACATAGGGGTCGTACTGACTGTCGAAGATCAGGGCCTGAAGGGGGGCGTTGGGGTCGCCGTCGGGGGCGGGCACGTTGCGGACCACATCCTCCAGCACCGCCTCCACGTTAAGTCCCAGCTTGGCGGAGATCTCCGGCGCGTCCATGGCGGGCAGGCCGATGATGTCCTCCACCTCCTGCTTGGCCTTCATGGGATCGGCGGCAGGCAGATCGATCTTGTTGAATACGGGCAGGATCTCCAGCTCGTGCTCCATGGCCAGATAGGTGTTGGCCAGGGTCTGGGCCTCCACCCCCTGAGTGGCGTCCACCACCAGCACAGCGCCCTCGCAGGCGGCCAGGGACCGGGAGACCTCATAGTTGAAGTCCACATGGCCCGGGGTATCGATCAGGTTCAGAGCATAAATTTCGCCGTCCTGAGCCTTGTAAAAAAGATGGACGGCACGGGACTTGATGGTGATGCCCCGCTCCCGTTCCAGGTCCATATTGTCCAGGATCTGGTTTTCCATCTCCCGCTGAGGCACGGCGTCGCACAGCTCCAGCAGCCGGTCCGCCAGCGTGGACTTGCCGTGGTCGATGTGGGCGATAATGGAAAAGTTGCGGATATGGGATTGTTCAAACATGTATGGTTTCCTCCTTGGGGAGATGTATCGGATGATCTTTGCTTATTATACCGGATATTCCGGCAAAATGCAATTCCTGTTGCCGCCGCCGGGAAAAAGTGTTACAATAAGGTCACCAACTTTTTGAGAGGAAAGGACGAATGCCATGAAGCTGAGTTTTTTCGGCGCTGACCAGTGTGTCACCGGCAGCTGCCATTGTCTGGAGGTAGGCGGCAAGCGCATCCTCATCGACTGCGGATTGCAGCAGGGCCGGGACGAGGTGGACAACCGCTCCCTGCCCTTTGCCCCGGGCAGCATCGACTATGCGCTTATCACCCACGCTCACATCGACCACTCCGGCCGGGTGCCTATGCTCATCAAAAACGGCTTTCAGGGCCGTATTCTCACCACCCGGCTCACCGCCCAGCTCATGAGCATCATGCTCCAGGACTCCGCCCACATTCAGGAGAGCGATGCCGAGTATAAAAACCGCAAGAACCGCCGGGCCGGCCGGCCCGAGGAGGAGCCGCTGTATACCGTGGCCGACGCCCAGCGGGTGCCGGAATTCATCGACACCTGCGAGTATGGCCAGCCCGTTCACCTGTGCGATGGGGTGGACGCGGTGTTTATCGACGCAGGCCATCTGCTGGGCTCCGCCTCCATCCGCCTGACCCTCACCGAGGGAGGCCAGACGAAAACCATCGTGTTCTCCGGCGATATCGGCAACGTGGACCAGCCCATCATCCGGGATCCCCAGTTTTTCACCGGGGCGGACTATGTGGTCATGGAAAGCACCTACGGCGACCGCAACCACACAGAGGTGTGGAGCTATACCGGCCAGCTGGCCCAGATCATCGACGAGACTCTGGGCAAGGGCGGCAACGTGGTGATTCCCTCCTTTGCCGTGGGCCGCACCCAGGAGCTGCTGTATTTCATCCGGGAGATCAAGGATCAGGGCCTGGTGACCTCCGTGCCGGATTTCCCCGTGTATGTGGACAGTCCCCTGGCCAAGAGCGCCACCACCATTTTCTGCGGCGATCTGCGGGGCTATCTGGACGAGGACGCTCTGGATCTGGTGAAGGACGGCACCCATATGTTCAATTTCCCGGGTCTGCATCTGACGGAGACCGTGGACGAGTCCAAATCTCTGAACGAGGACCATACCCCCAAGGTCATCATCTCCGCCTCCGGCATGTGCGACGCGGGCCGCATCCGCCACCATCTGAAGTATAACCTGTGGCGGGCGGACAGTGCCGTGGTGTTCGTGGGCTTCCAGTCTCCGGGCACCCTGGGCCGGACCCTGCTGGACGGGGTGACCTCCGTGAAGCTGTTCGGCGAGGACGTGGCGGTCCGGGCCAAGGTGGTGAATTTCCAGGGCCTCAGCTCCCACGCCGACCACGACCATCTGCTGGACTGGATCAGCCATTTCAAGGAGCCCCTGCCCCAGCACGTTTTCGTGGTCCACGGCGACCGGGAGGTGGCGCCGGTGTTTGCCCAGGCCGTGAGTCAGCTGGGCTTTACGGCCCATGCCCCCCAGTATACCGAGGAGTATGACCTGCTGACCTGCACCCAGCTGGCGGCGGGCTATCTGCCCCAGCGCAAGACCCGCACCTTCGACGGCGCGCCCCGGGTCACCGCGGCGTATCAGAAGCTGGTGCAGCTGGGCGATTCTCTGGTGGGCCTTATCCGCCGCAGCAAGGGCCGGGACAACAAGACTCTGGCCGCCTTTGCCGAGGCGCTGCGTAAGATCCTGGACAAGTTCGAATTCTAAGCGGACGGGATGTGATATTCCATCGCTTGCAGGGGCGGGACCCGTGTGCCCCGCCCCTGTGCTTTACCGGAAAGGAGGGCGCTTATGCCCGCATTGGAGAAAAACCGCATTTACCGCGCCCATATCGACGGCTATTCCAGCGAGGGCCTGGGCATTGCCCGGATAGACGGCCAGGTGGTGTTCGTCCACGGGGCCGTCCGGGGCGAGACCTGCGACGTTCTGGTGATGAAGGTGCTGAAAAACGCCGCCTTCGGCAAGATCGCCGCCCTGGCGGAGCCGTCTCCCGCCCGGCGGCAGCCGGACTGTCCGTATTATGGCCGCTGCGGCGGCTGCGATTTCCGGCATATGTCCTATGAGGAGGAGCTGTGGGCCAAGCGTGCCCGGGTCCAGGACGCCCTGACCCGCATCGGCGGCGCGGAGGTGACGGTGGAGGAAATTCTGGGTGCGGAGCAGCCCCTGCACTACCGCAACAAGAGCATCTATCCCATCTCCCCGGCGGGGGAGGTGGGCTTTTACCGGGCCCGCAGCCACCAGGTGGTGCATGTGGAGCACTGTCTCATCCAAAAGCCGGAGGCCGATGCCCTGGCTCAGGCGGTGCGGGACTATATCGCCCGGTTTCAGGTGGAGCCGTATAACGAGGCCACTGGCCGGGGCCTGCTGCGGCACCTGTACGTCCGCACCAGCTGCCGGGGGGAGTCCCTGGCGTGCCTGCTGGTCAACGGCTCCCGCCTGCCCCATGAGCAGGAGCTGGTGGATATGCTCCGGGCCGCCGCGCCCGGAGTCTGCGGCGTGGTGCTGGGGGAAAATACCCGCCGGGGAAACGCCATTTTAGGGGATCGGTACCGGACCCTCTGGGGCCGGGACTATCTGACGGATACCCTCTGCGGACTGGAGCTGCGGCTGTCGGTGCCGTCGTTTTACCAGGTGAACCACGACCAGGCCCAGCGTCTGTACGAAAAGGCCCTGGAGTATGCCGGACTCACCGGCCGGGAGCTGGCGGTGGACCTGTACTGCGGTGCGGGTACCATCACCCAGGTGCTGGCCCGCCGGGCCCGGCACGTCATCGGCGGCGAGATCGTGCCGGAGGCTATCCGGGACGCGGAGGACAGCGCCCGCCGCAACGGCGTGGAGAACGTGGAGTTCCTGTGCGGCGATGCCTCCCGGCTGGCGGCGGAGCTGCGGCAGCGGGGCCTGCGGCCCGACGTGATCTGCGTGGACCCGCCCCGGAAGGGCCTGGCGCCCGATGTGGTAGAGGCTGCCGCCTCTATGACACCCGGCCGCATTGTGTATGTATCCTGCGACCCGGCCACTCTGGCCCGGGATGTGGCCCGCTTTGCCCCCTTGGGCTATTGCCCCGTCCGCGCCTGCGCCGTGGATCTTTTCCCTGGCACGGCCCATATTGAGACGGTTGTCTTGCTTTCCAAGGGTGAGGTCGACTCGAAAAAGATTCGGGTTGAGTTCTCTTTGGAAGATATGGATATGTCGGAGTTCCAGGATGGAGCAACCTATCCGCAGATCAAGGAGTATGTACTGGAACATAGCGGATTAAAGGTATCTAACTTGTATATCTCACAGATTAAGCGGAAATGTGGGATTGAGGTAGGTAAAAACTATAATCTGCCGAAATCCGAGGATTCCAGACAGCCACAGTGCCCACCGGAAAAAGAGAAAGCGATCCGAGAAGCATTCAAATATTTTGGGATGATCTAACATCCTGCAAAATGGAGGTTTCTTATGGATAGATTGATTTCTTGTGAGTTTAACATGGATACCGCTTGTGTGGAATTGAAATTTTTTGATGGCAGCAAGATTGCCATTGATACGATTGCGGTGGAAAACGAGGTTGCCGACAATATGTATCAGCGGTCAGAGCTTGATTATCTGATTTACAATGACCCGGTAGCATACGCTGAGCTGATACTGAACGGCAATCCCGAAGCATATCTGAAAACTGTAACTGAATATAAATCTTTATACTAATATTGCAAGAGCCGCAGTCATGTGATTGAACTGCGGCTCTAATCTTTTATTCATATAGTCCGTTGTAACAAGGCAAGGGGTAATCAGTCTCAAAATCTCTGCACAAAGTAATAAATCGCTTAGCAGAAGTTGTTAAAAACTTATCTTTATGATGAATTATATGGAAATTTCGGCTGAAACTCAACCCCTCTACTTTGACAGTACAAATCAAACCTTGTCGCAGAGCCGGAAGAATCATTCGATGCGGTAATACAGCAATTCCTAATCCATTGATTGCAGCATTGACCAGTGCTGTTGTGCTCATTGCTTCCCATACTGGTGTAATGTGGAAGCCAGCCTGTTCAACTACACGGTTAAACACCTCTCGTGTGCCACTGCCTTTTTCTCGCAAGAGAAATCGCTGTCTTTGAAAATCTTCTATGGATATAACTTGCCCCTGTGTCCAGCCTTTATCCGTACCGCATATAACACTCAGATGATCTTCCATGTAGGCTTCCGAAACGATATTTGGATCATGTGCAATACCTTCGATCAACGCACAATCCAATTCATTTGCCAAAATTTTTTGTTCCAGACGTTCTGATTGATCAACGGTAACTCTGACATCAAGCCCTGGGCAGAGTTCAGAGAATGCCTTTACATAGTTCGGTAAAAACTGCGAGCCGATGGTGATGCTTGCACCAATACGGAGAACTCCTTTAGAATCCCAATCACGCAACCCTGTTTCCATATCTGAAAACAAGTCGGATATATGTATCGCATATTGAAGAAAATGCTGCCCTGCATCGGTGATTTGCAATCGTCTGCCGATTCTGTCAAACAGGTGTACTCCGTAATATTGCTCCAGTTCCTTAATGGCAAGGCTGACTGCTGGCTGTGTCATGTGTAAAACTTCCGCTGCTTTGGTGGAATTATATCCATTTTCGCATACGGTACGAAATATTATCATGTGTCGTATCGTCATAACAATCCCCTTATATAAAAATACTTATCATTTCTGTAAAATTATATTATTTCCGTTATCAGAAATCAAGCGGTATAATGTTAATAAACATAGAAAGGACGGCATTTTTAGAAGTGAATAGCTTGCAAAAATACAAAAAATTGTTTTTCTCCACTTTTGAACTGAGTGCTTGCACTTTTGGCGGTGGATTTGTAATCATTCCGTTGATACGAAAGAAATTCGTGGAGGAACTTGGTTGGATTGAAGAAGATGAGATGATGGATCTGACCGCAATCGCACAGTCTTCTCCGGGCGCAATAGCAGTTAATGCTTCCATTTTGGTAGGTTATCATGTGGCGGGGTTCCCCGGCGCAATGCTCACGGTATTGGGAACTATATTGCCGCCATTGATAATTATTTCTATCATTTCCATGTTTTATCAGGCATTTCGAGATAATGCCATTGTAAATATGGCAATGACAGGAATGCTCTGCGGAGTGGCGGCAGTAATCTGTGATGTTGTGATCAATATGGCAAAAACCATTTTCCAGAAAAAACGACTATTGCCTGTTATTGTTATGCTTGGTTCTTTTGTAGCCGTTCGCTTTTTCTCTGTGAATATCATAGTCATTATTCTTGTCTGTGGCGTGATCGGAGCAGCGGATACATGGCATCAAGGAAAAATGCGGAAAGTAGGTGATAAACGGTGATATACCTTGAATTGTTCTGGAGCTTTTTTCAAATTGGATTATTCAGTATTGGCGGCGGATATGCTGCCATGCCATTGATTCAGAATCAAGTGGTGGATATTCATCCTTGGCTTACAATGACATAATTTGCGGATATTATGACTATCGCTGAAATGACACCCGGCCCCATTGCGATTAACTCAGCAACATTTGTTGGTATCCAAGTCGCAGGTCTTCCCGGTGCTGTCATCGCAACGGTTGGCTGTGTGTTTCCATCCTGTGTTATCGTAATGACCCTTGCCTATATCTATTATCGTTTCCGTGGATTGAATATGGTGCAGGGCATTCTTGCCGGACTTCGCCCTGCGGTAATTGCAATGATCGCATCAGCGGGTATCTCACTGTTGATTATGGCACTCTACGGACAGAGAACGCTTCCGAATGATTTGGCATCTTTGGACTTGATTGCTGCGATTATTTTTGTTATTGGCATTTTTGTTTTAAGAAAGTGGAAACCGAATCCGCTTTGGGTTATGGCAGGTTCGGGATTTGCGGGAATCATCCTGTATGCACTTGTATAAGAGAGGAGGCGCAGTTATGAAATACACGATAAAGGCAGGAGTCCTTTATAAAAATGAATCTCAGCTTGCCTTGGCAAGAATAAAAAGTGCGTTGCTCGGTCCGCAAAGAAAGATTCTCAGCATCGCAGGTGAGCTGCTTTTGACGGCAGACGCTCGTTATCTCGATGAATCAAAAGCAAGTTCCGGTGATGTAAGAAATCGGGAATATTTACTGACCGACAACGAAAATCAGTTAGTCGGTTCTGCTCGCCCCGGATATGCAGATGGTGATGATCCCGATGTGGTGGGATGGCCAATTTGCAGAATGCCAGGAGTTGACCATGCCAATATTGTTGTGAACGGCGAGGAATATCTTTTGACCATGCACAATAGCCAGAATTATTCTCTGTTAAACACCTGCAATTCAGAGGTTCTTCGTATTATGCACAAGGGCATTGCAGGAGGATGGATTGTGGAAGATATTTGCGGTTTCGTCCCAGAAATTATTTGCGGTATATTTATCTTTTGCAGATATATAGAACAAGAAAATGAATTTCTGATTGTGTAGAAAAGGTGTTGATATGAGTAAGTATTTGATTGAAAATTTATTTGGCATAGAGGGATGGAGCATTGCCTGGTATGGTGTAATTATTGCCGTCGGTATGGTTTTAGGTGTAATACTTGCAATTTACCGAGCCAGAAAACAAGGTCTCAAGGACGATCTGATATTTGACTTTATTCTTCTTGCATTACCCATTGCCATTGTCTGCGCCAGAGGATATTATGTCGTATTTGAGTGGAACAGTTATTCCGGCGATATTCTTTCCATCTTCAAAATATGGAAAGGCGGGCTTGCCATCTATGGTGGAGTGATTGGCGGTCTGGTTACGGCAATTTTATTTTGCCGCCATCACAAATTTCCTTTGTTCCGTTTTCTGGATTTAGTCGTTCCAAGTCTTGTGCTTGGACAAGCAATCGGACGTTGGGGTAATTTTGTAAATCAAGAAGCGTTCGGCAATTTGGTTACAGATTCATCGTTGCAGTTTTTTCCTTATGCCGTATATATTGATGTTCTTGGAGAATGGCATCAAGCAACATTCTTCTATGAAAGTATGTGGAATTTGTGTCTGCTGATTACCATGCTAATTGTCAGTAGAAAAAATCCAAAGGCTGGAACCCTGACCTGTATGTATTTTGTGATTTACGGTCTTGGAAGATTTTTGATTGAAGGCCTGCGTACGGACAGCCTTTATATTATTCCCGGAATCAGAGTATCGCAAGTGCTTTCGTTATTCTTGATTTGCGGTGGTATTTTGCTTTATATATTTTTTGTGCGCCGTAACAAAACAAAAAATGTGTATTCTGGAAGATACATCCGCTGATAAAACCGCTGTAATTTTTCATCCTCGTGTAGTGTGGAAATTGCAGCGGTTTTTCTTTTTTATGATTCAAATGCTACCATCGTTTCTTTTGGCAGCTTCTCATTCTCACAGTTCAAAAGATAGGCTATTGCCTTATTCGCAAAGCGGTTTGTTCTCATCGTGTCCCAATCGGCAAGCCGGACGATCTTTGCTGTACCATTCTCAAAATCCAACGAAATATCGCCCCATTCGCCGTCGCAGTCTGCCTGGTATTCGTAGATTGCGACGGCGATTTCCTTTTTGCGCTTAATTTTGGATTTCTGTTTCAACCTGACAGCATGGATTGCGCCCTCGGCAACCAGAAGTTCCGCCAGTTTGTCTACTGCTTTCCGATAGGCTCGTTCTGCACCGCTGGCTGTGCTACCTTCAAACATAACCGCCAGTTCTTCAAAGGTGGGGCGGCCTTTCCATGAGCCGACACGCCCGCAGGTCATGCAGATCGCAAGGCGCTTTTCAAGCAAGGTCTGCTCCCGGTAGTTCAGCTTCTCAAAAGCCCGCTGTACCTTTTCCGCCTGTATGCCGTTCCAGAGAATGTCGGCATAGTTCCAAGTATCATCAAGGGCAACATCTTCGCCGGTTTCCTCGCCGTCCTCGTCTGTCACATAGAAAGGCTGCTGATTGCGGATGCCACGGACAACTTTCAGATATTCTTCCGCAAGAGCGAGATCACAGTTGTATTTCCTGACAAATTCGCTGATCGCATCCTTGGTGTTATGGTACAGCCATGCCATTGACCGCACCATTTTGTAATTGGTCAGAGAGGACACTGACCATTTTTCTTCGCCCATGCGAAAACGGAGCATAGCATCCCGGATGAACGGGAAAATGTATGTAGCATACTCTGCACCCTTGGCAGGATCATAGTCCATCAGCTTTTGGAGCATTTGTTCCCGGCAGGAGAGCTTTATATCTATAAAACGGTCTGTATCGTACAGATCGCCGCCATCTACACCAAGAAAAGATTTGATGCGCTTGTTGAGCTGCGGCTCGTAGTGTTGCAGGAAGAACGAAAAATATAGCAAATTCTTTTCCCGCAATGCAGACAAGATATATTCGTTTAGACTGCTTACCGCTGGCGGCTCCGGTTCCAGTTGGAAGATGCGCTCTGCTACATAGGGGATGATACCGTCCCCGTGCGGATTGACTTGGTATTTTGGTATGTATCCGGTCATATTCCATGAAAAATCATTCAGCATAGCGCACCTCCTTCCGGTTTAATAATGTTTATCGATCTCCAGAAAACTGAAATTTGTAAAACTAATCAGCACAAATTACCTTAGAAGATTCATCAAGCACTATAATTGCCTGATGATTGTTAATTGGGCAAATATTCA
>ULWB01054610.1_pt1 | contig 15350 bp, 10 predicted proteins | sample 1959891 | NCBI WGS metagenome assembly ULWB01 (sample SAMEA4835799, study PRJEB28245) | human gut metagenome | biome: gut microbiome; material: fecal sample | place: Denmark | collected 2008 | reverse complement strand
GTCCTTCTTTTTTATAGGCTATGTTTTTTCACAGCCCCTTTATTTTTATATGTACTACACTTTTATCAAACTTCTGTCATTCTATCAATGTGCAAATACACTTGGAAGCCATAAGCTGATTCCTGGTACGAAGGTGATCAGCAGCAGAGTAATGATCATGCACAGATAGAATGGTAATGTTGCTTTTACAACCTTTTCCATCGGGATCTTTGCAACAGCAGAACCGATGAAAAGTACAGCACCTACAGGAGGTGTCAGAAGTCCGATACCACAGTTAAGGACAACCATGATACCAAACTGGATCGGGTCAATACCAATAGATGTTGCGATCGGCAGAAGGATAGGAGTTGCGATCAGGATGATCGGAGCCATATCCATAATGCAGCCTAATACCAGAAGGATCAGGTTTAATAACAGAGCGATCAGGATTGGGTTATCAGTCAGTCCAACAATAGCCTGAGCTGCCAGATCCGGTACGTGAAGTCTTGTAAGGCAGTAACCGAAGATACTGGAGGTTGCGATCAGGATCAGTACGATAGAAAGAGTATCTACACACTCGCCCAGGACTCTCCAAACACCTTTCCAGTCAAGACCTTTGTAAATAAATACGCTGACGATCAAGCTGTAGATAACTGCAACTGCTGCAGACTCAGTAGCTGTGAACACACCGCCTACAACGCCGAACACTACGATCAGAACGGCTGCTAATGCCCAGAAGGAAACGCTTAACTGCTTTAACAGGTTCTTCATGCTGAACTTGTCGCCCTTTGGATAGTTGCGCTTTACAGAAATAATGTAAGAACCAACCATCAGGGATGCTGCTAAAAGAGCTCCCGGAACATAACCCGCAAGGAATAAGCTTCCTACGGAAATACCACCTGCTGTGGTAGCATAAATAACCATGTTGTGGCTAGGTGGAACCAGAAGTCCCTCACAGGAAGAAGTAATAGTAACTGCAGTAGAGAAGTCACCGTCATATCCCTGGTCAACCATCATAGGGATCAGAATAGATCCTAAGGAAGCAGTATCTGCAGATGCAGAACCGGAAATACCACCAAAGAAATAAGATGCAACGATGTTTACCATTGCCATACCGCCTCGCATCCAGCCTACGCAGGCATTTGCCAGAGCGATCAGTTTTTCAGAAATACCACCGGAACCCATCAGGCATCCCATTGTGATAAAGAAAGGTACTGCCATTAAGCTGAAAGAGCTGATACCTTTTACCATCTGCTGACAGATGGTAGTCAGAGGCAGCCCCTGGGCCATCAGACAGAATACAGAAGAAAGAGCTACTGCGTACGCAATCGGGAAACGCAGCATGATCATAAGGAAGAAGCTTCCCAGTAATATAAGAATTGCCATGCTATTTACATCCATACTACTTCTCCTCCTTTACATAAAAGCTTCTGATATGATTGTACAGTGCTTCGATCTCGAAAATGATCATCGCAACACCTGCTAACGGAACCGGCAGATACATCCAGAAACGGGATACTCCAGGCATACTTACATAAGTACCCTTTGAACCGATACCGGAAGCATAAGTCCAGCCTACAGTCAGCATGATGACAGCCAGTACTAAAACAGCTACATCAGCAAGGATATCCAGGGATTTAACCAGCTTCTTTGGCAGATAGCTGTCAAGAGCGGTCATACGGATATGAGCACCGCGGCGGATTGCCAGAGCTGCGGAAAGCACGGCCATATAAGCCATACAGGAAAGAACTACTTCTTCAGACCATGCCGGATCTGGAATAAATGAGATATAACGTCCTGCAACGGACATACTGGTAATAGCGATATCAACTACAAGCAAAAGCTTGCAGATAAATAATACAAATTTATATACCGCATCATACAAAGGACGGATCTTATCGATCTTTTCAAAAATTGAAGGCATTCTTCAGTCCCCTTTCTTAATTAAAAGCGCAGGAGAGACGCGCTCCCCTGCGCCTAATACACCATTTCCCTATTTAACTGGCTGACTCAGATTATTTTGCCATATCAAGGATCTGCTGATACAGTTCTGCGTTATCCTTTGTAGAGGACTCGATAATGTCCTTGCAAGCTTCCTGCCATGGAGTCTTATCTTCTACTTCTACAACGTTTACGCCATTTGCCTTTAACTCATCCAGAACTTTGTTCTCTGCTTCTTCAGAGATCTTACGGTTGAATTCAGATGCATACTTTCCAGCTTCGGTCAGAACATCCTGCTGCTCTGGAGTTAATTTATCCCAAGCGTCATCTGTGATGATAACCTGGATAGCACCTAAGGTATGTCCATCAAGGATCAGGTTAGGAGCAACTTCTGGGAATGCGTTGGACTGATAGTTTGCGATTGGCTGCTCAGCACCGTCAACAACGCCGGTCTGCAGTGCGGAGTACAGTTCGTTGAAGGAAACAACAGTTGCGTTTGCGCCAAGTCCAGCTACCATACCGTTCATGATCGGGTCGTTAGAAACACGAAGCTTCATTCCCTTTAAGTCTTCCAGACCATTTACTGGCTTAACAGTGAAGAAATGACGGAAACCTTCTTCTCCGTAGAACAGACCTCTTACGCCCAGTCCGTTGTCATGCGGTTCCATTAAGAACTCTGGAGCTAAATCGCTGTCTGCGAACTTCCAGAAATGTTCACGGTTCTGGAATGTATAAGGTACAGACAGAAGTACGGACTTCTCTGCGCCGTAGCTTGTCAGAGCGAATGCGGAGATACGGGACATATCAATGGTTCCGCCACCACCAAGCATGGTATCCAGAACGTCGTTCTCAGAACCAAGAACACCACTTGCCTGCAGGTCTACAGTGATAGATCCGCCGGACAGCTCTTCTACTTTCTCTTTGAATGCTGTATCAGTCTGTCCAACGATAGTATCCAGTGGATTAACCTCTGCCATTACCAGAGTAACTGCTGGGCCTACTGGCTCGCCAGCCTCTGCTTTAGCTTCTTCCTTGGTCTCTTCTTTTGCATCTGCTGCTGTGGTTGCTTCCTCCTTAGCTGCCTCAGTAGCTGCTGCTGTAGTTGCTGTATCTGGGGACTTTAATCCGCATCCTGCCAGTGATCCAGCTACCATAGCTGTGCAAAGTGCTGCACTTAACCATCTTTTTTTCATTTTGTTTACCCTCCTGTTAATGCGTTTTTCACATATTATTTATGTTTTTTTACGTTTTCTTTATGCTGATTTCATTATAAGGGTAAAATCTTGTTCTGACCATGGTAAATTTTTGATAATCCTAGTATGATTTTGACCTATACCGTAATTTTTTATCTATTTTTCACGGAATACACTGTTTCTGTACTCTGTAGGACTCTGCCCTGTGATCCTTCTAAACACTTTTGTAAAATAATTAGAGTCTTCGTATCCTACTGACTTTCCTATATCCTTAATATTGACGGTAGGTTCTTCTAACATTTTTTTCGCCATGGAAACACGGTATTCTGTAAGATACGCTGTAAAATTCTGTCCAAAACTCTGCTTGAAAAGCCGGCAGAAATAAGGCTCTGAATAATTCATCTTGTCAGCCAGATCCTGTACAGAAAGATCATACATGTAATTTTCACGGATATAGTCCCGTATGATCTCTGTTACTTTATTCATGCGCAGATTTTCACCTGCATCATCTTCTGCCAGTTCTTCCAGATCGTCCCGTTTTTCTTCCTCGGATACCTCTTCTGTCTTTTCTTTCTGAAAATCTTTTTCTTCTCCCGCCATTCGCATGGCTTCTTCCAGTACCAGCATCAATTCTTTTTCATCCCAGGGTTTTAAAAGATAATCTAACGCCCTGACTGTGATCGCCTTCTTGGCATAGGCAAATTCATCAAAAGCTGTAAGAAAGATAATACAGCATTTTTTATCCTTCTCCCTTATCCTCTCTGCTGCCTGGATTCCGTTGATACCTGGCATTTCAATATCCAGTATGGCGATCTGGATCTTTTCTTTTTCATATATTTCCAGTGCTTCTCTTCCGTTTTCTGCCTGGAAGATCTCACACTGCCCTTTCAGGTTCTGGCTTAATGTTTTAAAAAGAACCTTTCTCTCGATCATTTCATCATCTGCGATCAGCAGTCGGTACATATACTTCTTCCCCCTGTGTTTCTTCTCCCTGCGGTATCATCAATTGTATCACTGTTCCTTTTCCTTCCCGGCTGTAGATCCGCAGATCTCCCTTTTGGTACATCATATGGACACGCTTATAAATATTTCCAAGCCCGATCCCGATCTTTGCCGTGCGGTGTTCTTTCATTGCTGCAGCAACTTCTTCGCACCGCTCCTGACTCATACCAAGGCCGGTATCTGCCACTGAAAGGATCAGCATACGGTCCTTTTTCCAGATCCGAATATGGAGAATACCTCCCGTTTCTTTTTTAGAAAGACCATGAACCACCGCATTTTCTACAAGAGGCTGCAGGGACAGGGACGGAATGATCACGTCTGCCGCATCCGTCTCCAGGCTCAGACGGTATTTGATCCTGCTTCCAAAACGCATTTTCTGAAGATACATATAGTCATTTACGATCTTTAACTCCCGGTCTAATGTTACAGTCTGCTCCCTTGTTTTCAGGTTATAGCGGAACAGATTTCCCAGACTTAAGATCATCTTTTCCGTATCCACAGCATCTTCCAGTTTTGCGGTACATGCGATCATATTCAGGGTATTAAAGAGAAAATGGGGATTGATCTGACTTTTTAACAGTTCCAGCCTTGCGCTTCCTAACTGTTTTTCCATTTCACTGCGCTCTAATTCCTCTTTGTGGAGCAGCTCCTGCATTTTGTTATTTTCTTTCATGGTGGCAATATAGCCCTTGGTACTGTGTTTCATTACATTGAAAGCTGTGACCAATTCTCCCATTTCATCTTTATTTTCTATGATCAGGTCCGGCTCATCAAAGTCATTGGCAGCTATCTTTCTGGTACTTGCAGCCAAAGATACAATGGGTTTTGCAACGGAATTTGAAAGAATTTTTGTCAGCCAGATCGCTATGATCATAAGTGCGATGGAAATGGCCACAATAATATACGGAATATTAGAAAACATTGCTGCTTCTTTCTGATACTCTTCTGTTCCTTCTGCCATGGTTATCTGCACCAGACGGCCGGTATATCCCTGGAGGTACTCCTGCATTTTGTATACGTAATACAGTTCGTCTACAAATTCACTGCCTGTTTTATTTCCTTCCGCTACGTCATCACGATAAACTTTGTAACCTTCATAGGCATTTCTTATGTTCCATGTCCTGGCACTGCGCTCTTTTCCAATCCTTCTGTACTCAGAAGGCAGTGACCACAGGCAACGTTCTGTTCTTACACATGCCACCCTGTAAGTATCCCGGCTTTCCTGGTCTGCATTTCGCACATAATGCTCAAAAGCTCTGATTTCCTGATCCAGTGCCTCCTGAAAGTCATTGCAACGGGAGTTGTCATTCAAAATTCCTCCAAAGCTTCCCAGGGATACGTTGGTGATCCACACATTAAAAGAAGCGGAAAGAGCCATGATCAAAATGACCATGGCTGCAAAAATTCCTATTTTTCTTTTTATGGAGATCGTCATCCATAGCTTTCTCAGAGAAGGACGCATGATAACCTCCTGTTGTAATTCTTATGTCAGTTTCTTTATGTCTTTTGTAGCTTTTTAGCGTTTTTTATTACGGCCTCTTTTTTTGGCTGCTCTGAGTGCTGCTTTTTTTGCTGCAGCTGAGGTTGGAGCCGGGGCTGCGGGTGCTGGAGATGGAGCTGGCTCTGGTTTTGTAACTGCTGAAGCAGGAGTTGTTACTGGCTCTGCAATCGGATCTGCAGGTGCTAAAACTGGTACTGGTTCAGGCTTTGCTGTTTCCAGTTTCTTTGGTTCTTCTTTTGCAGTTGCCAGCTTTTTCGGCTCTTCTTTTTTTGTTTCCAGCTTGTGAGCTTCTGTCTTGGCAGTTGCTAACTTCTTTGGCTCTTCCTTTTTAGTCTCCAGTTTGTGGGGCTCTGTTTTAGCGGTCGCAAGCTTTTTTGGCTCTTCTTTCTTCTCTGCCGTCAGTTTTTTGGGTTCTGTTTTCTTTGTAGCTAACTTTTTCGGCTCTTCTTTTTTCTCCGTAGTCAGCTTCTTCGGTTCTTCCTTCTTTGTTGCCAGCTTCTTTGGCTCTGCCTTCTTTGTGGTCAGTCTCTTCGGGCTTTCCTTCTTCTCCTCTGGTGTGCAGGAGAATACCATAAAGCTCATTGGCGGGATATGGATCTCAATGGAGTTCTCTCTTTCATCCCATTCTATCTTCTTGGATGCTTTCACACGGCTGTTGGTACGGCCTTCGCCGCCAAATTCTTTTGCATCACTGTTGAAGATCTCTTTATATTTTCCTGCAAATGGTACGCCCAGGCGGAATTTCTCATGATCCATATTATCAAAGTTACATACACAGAGCAGAGTTTCTTCTTTGCCTCTGCGCAGGAACATGATCATGCTTTCCTCATGGTAGCTGCAGTTGATCCACTCAAAGCCTTCCGTATCAAAGTCCTGCTCATACAGTGCCGGATGGGCCTGATACAGCTTGTTTAACTCACGGACATAGGTCTGCATGTTCTTGTGCAGCGGATATTTTAACAGATCCCATTCCAGGGACGCATTTTCATTCCACTCATCGATCTGACCATAGTCCTGTCCCATAAATAACAGCTTCTTGCCTGGATGGGACATCATAAAGCCATAGGCAGCCCGCAGGTTTTCAGCCTTTGCCTCTAAAGTCTCTCCCGGCATCTTACCCATCATAGAGCCTTTTCCGTGAACGACTTCGTCATGGGAGAATACCAGGACAAAGTTTTCACTGTAGGCATAAAGCATGGAGAACGTCAACTCGCCATAGTTATTTTTACGGAAATATGGATCACAGCGCATGTAGTTGGTGAAATCGTTCATCCAGCCCATATTCCACTTATAATCAAAACCAAGTCCGCCGTCTTTTGGATCACCGGTGATCATTGGCCATGCAGTAGACTCCTCTGCGATCAGCACCGCACCGTTCTTTCTGCCCTTGAATACAGTATTTAAGTGCTTTAAGAACTCTACAGCTTCCAGATTTTCATTTCCGCCGTAGATATTTGCCACCCATTCACCGTCATTTTTACCGTAATCCAGATACAGCATGGAAGCCACCGCGTCCATACGGATGCCGTCTGCGTGGTACTTCTCAGCCCAGAACAGTGCGTTGGCAATGAGGAAGTTAGATACTCCCGGACGGCCGTAGTTATAGATCAGTGTACCCCAGTGCGGATGAGCGCCCTTTCTTGGGTCTGCATGTTCATAGACGCAGGTTCCGTCAAAGCATGCCATTCCGAAAGCATCTCTCGGGAAATGGGCCGGTACCCAGTCTAAGATCACACCAATGCCCTGTTCATGCATATAGTCCATGAAGTACATGAAATCATCCGGTGTTCCATAGCGGCTGGTAGGAGCATAATAACCAGTTACCTGATATCCCCAGGAAGCATCTAAAGGATGTTCCATGATCGGCAGCAGTTCTACATGGGTATAGCCCATATCTTTTACATACTCAGCCAGCTTTACAGCCAGTTCCCTGTAATTGTAGAACTCGGAGCCAATGACATCTTCCCCGTTTTCGTCCTTGGCAATCTCTTTTCGCATCCAGGAACCTAAATGGACTTCATAAATATTGAAAGGCTTGTCCTTTGTATCAGAAGCAGCCCGCTTGTCCATCCATTTTTTATCTTTCCACTGGTAATTGTTGATATCCCATACAATGGAAGCATTATTTGGACGCAGCTCTGCATAATTTCCATATGGGTCTGCCTTCATCATAGGCAGTCCTGCTCTGGTCTTGATCTCATATTTGTAAAGGCATCCTGCTTTCAGGCCCGGAATGAACAGCTCAAATACGCTGGCATCTCCTTCGCCTACTTTGCGCATCTGGTGGCGTCTGCCGTCCCATAAGTTAAAGTCACCTACTACACTGACACGCATGGCACATGGAGCCCATACTGCAAAATAAACACCTTCTACTCCGTCAATGGTCATTGGATGAGCACCCATTTTCTCATAAATGTCGTAGTAGATACCTGCACCGAATTTCTTTAATTCATCTTCTGTAAACTGTGGTCCGAAAGAATAGGGATCGTGGATCTCTTCTTCGGTTCCATTATCATAAGTGACAAGTAAGGTATAATCTGTCACTGTTTTTCTTGGGATCAGTACAGCATAAAATCCTGCTTCATCTGCCAGCTCCATAGGGTATTTTTTCCCATTTCCTGTAAGCTTTACAGTGATCGCTGTTGCGGTAGGTATAAATGCCTGTATCAGTAAGCCTTCTTCTGTTGCATGTGGTCCTAACATTCTGTGAGGATCGGCTGACTCTGAATAGGTCAGTTCCTCAATCCCCGCCCAGTCCATAATATCATATAATTTCTGTTCCATCTGCGTGCCCCCTTTTAGCAAAAACAATGTTGTTTCTATTACAGCTGTTTCGCCCGTTCTGAAATATTCTGTCTGAAATTGATCACATCATGCTCATATTCTTCATCCATAAGAGGTGATGAGATCATAAAATCTGCACTTGCCTTATTGTTTGCAATGGGAATATCGTAAACCTGTGCAATACGCAGCAGTGCCTTTACATCCGGATCATGAGGCTGTGCTGTCAATGGGTCGGAGAAGAAGATCACGAAATCGATCTGTCCTTCTACGATCTTGGCGCCGATCTGCTGGTCGCCTCCCAATGGGCCGCTGTTATATCCCTTTACCGGAAGTCCGGTATAATCGGTGATCATTCTTGCAGTTGTTCCGGTTCCGCATAAGAAATGTTTCTCCAGAATGGATTTATGTTCCTTGCACCATTCCATTAATTCATGCTTTTTCTGATCATGGGCGATCAGGGCGATATTTTTCTGCTTCTTGATAGTCATTGGGACAAATTCCATTGTATGCATACCTCCTTATGTTGCCTGTCTCTTGTGTTGCTGTCCTAAATATATAGTATACAATTGCTCATTTATGATGATGCCGCCGTCAGGCAGCATACATGTTTATTCAACTACCGGATTGGTAAGTGTGCCGATCCCTTCAATGGTACATTCTACTACATCTCCAGGTTTTAAGAATTTTGGCGGTGTAAAGCCCATTCCTGCGCCTGCCGGTGTGCCGGTGGCAATGATGGTTCCAGGTTTTAATGTCATGCCTTTTGAAAGCTCACTGACGATGTGGTCAATACCAAAGATCAGCAGTTCTGTGTTGCTGTCCTGTCTCAGTTCCCCGTTGACACGGGACTGGATAGAAAGCTTTGGCGGATATGGGATATCTTCCACTGTGATGATACATGGTCCCATTGGGAAAAATCCGTCTAAACTCTTTCCAAAATACCACTGGTTATGCTGGGTCTGAAGGGTTCTGGCACTGACGTCATTGATAATGGTGTAACCAAAGATGTAATTTTTTACCTCTTCTTCCGGTACATTTTTTGCTTCTTTTCCAATAATAACAGCCAATTCTACCTCATAATCCAGATCGGCTACAATGTCTGAATGGCTTTCAATGCCTTCGCCGTTTGCCACCGCCTCGTTTACACGCTTGGAGAAGTAAACGGCATAGGGACGTTCGCCTCCAAATGCCTCTTTCTTGTAGCGGGCAGACTCCTCTGCGTGAGCCATATAGTTGATACCCAGGCAGATCACATCCTGTTTCGGATTTGGGATCGGCGCCAGAAACTTTACTTCTTCAATAGGTGCCGCTCCTCTGATCTTATAAGGGTCCTGACCGGACACATATTCAAGCAGCTGTTTTTCTGACTCGCTGATCCCCTCGATCAGTTCCTGCATGGTCTTATAATCCATATCCAGGGAGCGAAGAGGATAGACCCATTTTCCGTCTCTGCTGATCACGCCCAGACCGCCTTTATGTTCCACTTCATATGTAACAAGCCTCATAACAGCCTCCTTATTTCATTTAGCAATTTCTTAATGCTTACTTTATCACATTTTTCGGATATTTTCCACCTTGCCACAAATGTTTTACATAATCTTAGAAAATTTAGCGGACAATTCAGACGTCATTTAAGCGGTTCCTGCGCTCATCATTTTGTAGATCTGAATAACTGCCGTTGGTGCCAGCGCACCTAAAACCACTGCCAGTAACTGTGAGCCTGTCAGATCCCCTGCGGCAAATACATCCTGAAGCTGAGGCACAAAAAGCACTGCACACATAAGGACTACACCTACAAACAATGCCATAACACACCAGAGATTGCTTCCTATTCCCAATGAAAGCAGGCTTTTTCTTCCCCTGCAGTTAAAACCATGGAACAGTCTTGCCAGAGTCAGAGTGGAAAATGCCATAGTACTGGCAATGGCTTCCCCGCCCTGGGAATATCCCATTTCCCATGCCCACATGGTTGCTGCACCAATAAGAAAACCCTGGAATAAGATCTTCCCTGCAAATGGAAAAGAAAGGATCCCTTCTTTTGGGTCTCTGGGAGGCTGGTTTAAAAGATCCCGGTCTGCCGGTTCCATACCTATGGCAATGGCAGGAAGGGAGTCTGTCAGCAGGTTGATAAACAGCAGATGCACCGGCGCAAAAGGCAATGGAAGCGCCTTGATAGATGTATACAGTACACAAAGGATCCCTGCCATATTTCCGGACAACAAAAACTGGATGGAATTTTTAATATTCCGATATACATTTCTTCCATTTGCCACTGCCTTGATAATCGTAGCAAAATTGTCATCTGTTAAGATCATGGCAGCGGCATCCCTTGAAACTTCTGTGCCTGCTTTTCCCATAGCGATCCCTATGTCCGCCTTTTTTAAGGCAGGAGCGTCATTTACCCCGTCTCCTGTCATAGCTGTAATGTGCCCTTTTTTCTGCCATGCTTCCACAATGCGGATCTTATGTTCCGGAGACACCCTGGCATATACGGAGATCTTTTCCAGTCTTTCCTGCAGCTGCTGATCGCTCATCTGATCCAGATCTGCTCCTGTAACAGCCAGATCACCAGCTGTAAAAATACCAATCTCCGAGGCGATCGCTGCCGCAGTCTCTTTATGATCCCCGGTGATCATGACCGTGCGGATCCCTGCTTTTTTAGCATCTGCCACTGCCATTTTAGACTCCGGCCTTGGTGGATCTGTCATAGCAGCCAGACCCAGAAAGATCATATTTTCCGCCTTTGCATCCCTGATTTCTTCCTCTTTTAATGGTTTACATGCCAGTGCCAGAACCCGCATTCCCTTTTTGGACCATAGACCGTTCTGGCGAAGGATCCGCTCTTTATCAGAAAAGGAAAAGGGACGTCCCCAGGAAGCAGTCTCTTCTTCCTGAAAAGAGGGATTGACTGCCAGACTGCATTTAGACAGTAAAACGTCTACCGCCCCTTTTACAAAAAGGATCTTTTCTCCCCCTTTGCTGCATATGGCACCCATATATTTTTTATCAGAGTTAAAAGGGATCTCCGAAATACGACGCCACTGCCTGCGAAGAAGTCCGGGATCTTTTCCTGCTTCTTCTGCCATATGTAAAAGAGCCTGCTCTAAGGGATCTTCTTTTTCCCCGGTCTCCTCTCCGGAAGCATTATTTGCAAGAATGACTGATCGCAGGAAAAGAGAAAGATCCGGGTGGTGGGAATATTTTTTTAACTGCCCTGTATCCATGACCTTCCCATTTATGCAAACAGCCTCTGCCCGCAGACTGTTTTGGGTCAGTGTCCCTGTTTTATCAGAACAGATCACAGATACACAGCCTAAACTTTCCACTGCTTTCAGGTCCTTTATGACTGCATGCTCTTTTGCCATTTTCTGGGTTCCCATTGCCTGGACAATGGTCACAATGGAACCAAGAGCCTCCGGGATGGCTGCAACCGCCAGCGCTACCGCAAACATCAGGGCATCTAATACAGGCTCCCTGCGATACAGGCTGATCAGAAAGATCACACCGCAGATCCCCATAATTCCTAATGCCAGATGGCCGGAAAACCGGTCTAAACTGGCCTGCAAAGGTGTTTTCTTTTCCACTGTGCGGTTCATCAGGGAAGCAATGGTCCCGATCTGGGTATCCATTCCTGTTTCCGTCACTACCGCAGTTCCCCTTCCGCCAGTGATCAGAGCACCGGAAAAGACCATATTGCTCTGATCTCCCGGAGATAAAGGCGTTTTTCCTGCCGGCAGTTTTCCCTCTCTTTTTTCCACATTTAAAGCTTCTCCTGTAAGAGAACTTTCGTTGCAGGTAAGGCTGCAGGACTGAAGGATCCGGCCGTCTGCAGGTACCATTCCTCCTGTTTCCAAAACCAGGATATCCCCTGGAACCACCCTGGAAGATGGCGCCGTACAAACGCGTCCTTCCCGGATCAGAAGTGTTTCCGGAGAAGCAAGTCGCTTTAAGCTTTCCAGGGATTTTCGTGCTTTCTGATGTTCCACAGTCCCTAAAATGGCATTTAACAAAAGGACGGAAAAGATCACAAGAGCGCTTTCCGGATCTCCGGTAACCATGGATACCCCCGCAGCCCCAATGAGGATCATGACCAGAAGATCTTTAAACTGTCCTAAAAATACCTGCCACCAGGGCATTTCTTCCTGTTCTTTTAAAACATTTTCCCCATATGTTTCCAGCCTTCTTTCTGCCTCTTTCTCATTTAGCCCGGTCCTGTTGGTGCCAAGGCGCTTTAAAACTTCTTCCTGGGTCAGACCATACCATTGTGCCATTCCTGCCTCCTATAGACTCTGTATAGACTTCATATAGAAAAAAATGAGGATGCCCTGACCCGTCTGGCCTTTACAGCATCCTCATCTGAATGTATATGTATTTCTCTTTTATCTTTATGCAGGAAAAAACAGGCTTATGACCTGCCTCCGAATATCATCTCAAAAGCAACTCTGTATCCTAAAGGAAGGGAAGCTTCTTCTACATATTCCTCTCTTGTATGAGCGCCGGCTCCACTATAGCAGCCCACACATACACTTGGGATTCCCATAGAAAGCGGGATATTGCAGTCTGTAGAACCAGAACCAACTCCAGGGCAGATTCCTGTTACTGTCTCTACCGCTGCTTTTGCACGTTCAAGAAGGCGTGCCTGACGTTCTTTATCTACATCACCGGAGCATGGACGGATGCCCAGGATCTCATAAGTAATATCAAGACCGGCTGCCTTTGCCTCATTTACTGCTGCCTCAAATTTTTCTTCCATATAAGCCAGATTTACTTTTCTGTCAGAGCGGAACTCGTATAGCATGGAAGCTTCCTGGGCAATAGTATTAACAGAAGTACCGCCGGAAATAGTACCCACGTTGTAAGTGGTCTTTCCGCCTTCCGGCACCTTGATCTGATACAGCTTTTCAATGATACCTGCCAGTTTTTCAATGGCATTATCATTGCCAAAATTGCCAAAAGAATGTCCGCCCTGAGTGCGTACCGTCACTTTATAACGGTTAGATCCCACTGCTTCATCTACCAGATGCTCCAGACTGCCGTCGAAGGTGCAGAAAGTGCTCATACGGCTGCCGTAATCTTCGCAGATCTTTTTAACGCCTTTCAAGTTTCCAAGACCTTCTTCTCCTGAATTGCATACAAAGATCAGTCCAGGTTCTGTTTCCGGCCGGATCTGGTTAAGTTTGCCTTCTTTTATCATAAGAGCAGTATATTTTGCTGCCAGAAGAACACATACAAGGCAGGCAGTATCATCACCTACTCCTGGACAACAGATACGTCCATTTTCCACCTTTAAAGGAAGTTCCGTCTCATCTGGAAAAACTACGTCTGTATGGGCCATATAAACATCCACATTATCCCTTAAAGCAGCTGGATAAACTACATTTAATGCCTCATCAATATAGACTCCCTCTGCCCCCTGTTCCTTTAACCAGTTACAGCAAAACTGGGCTCTTTTTTCCTCATGATTAGATGGGGAAGGGATCTTCGCAATGGTAAGAAGCAGGTCATATGCCTCTTTTTCATGTTCCTTGATAAAACGTTCCATAGCTTCATTTAACATGTTCTGTTCCTTCTTTCCGGTTCGCTTTCGGACCTTTGCTTTGTGTTTTTTTCTTTTCCGGGCATTTAAGTCCTGCAAATACCTGGATGGATCTTGCAAGGACAAGAGCCTCTTTCTGGTCATCCAGATGTCTTTCCTTACCTGACGGCAAAAAGCCGTTCATACTGTCTTCAGCTGTATCAAGGACCTGATGCCAGATATATCCTGACGGCAGATTGGGAAGTGCAAATGCATGTGGCTCCCAGTGCATGTTGTAAGCAGTATAGAAATAAGGTTCCTCGCTGCCGTCTGTATTTTCTCCATAGGAAGCGCTGTAAAATACGCCTAACTGGCGGCTGTAGCGCTCAAAGTCCGGACACCATGCCTTTTCCCCGTGGAAAGACACATCCGGCAGTCCTACTGACTTATGATCCATTAAAGTAGGTTCTGTACTGCGGTGGAACAGGCTGTGCTTTTTGCGGAATGCGATCAGGTTTTTCGTAAACTCATAAAGCCCCTTGTGAGAGTCTAATAAATTCCAGTTTAACCAGGAGATCTCATTGTCCTGGCAATAAGCATTATTATTTCCCTTCTGGGTACGGCCAAATTCATCACCAGCCATAAGTAACGGGGTTCCCTGGCTTAAGAAAAGCATGGTAAGAGCATTTTTAAGCTGACGTTTTCGTAAGCCAATGATCTTTTTCTTTCGCACCGGTCCTTCTGCGCCACAGTTCCAGGACTGGTTGTAATCGGTACCGTCATGGTTTTCCTCGCCATTGTCCTCGTTGTGCTTATGATCGTAAGAAACCATATCCATTAAAGTAAAGCCGTTGGTATTCGCCATGTAATTAATAGAAGCCACTGCATCCGGATTGTCCTTTACATGAAGAGCCACCTGGTTTAACATACCTTCATCGCCCTTTAAGAAGCTGCGCATATCCAGCATAAATCCTGTTTCGTAAGCAGATAAACGGCGTCCGGTCTCTTTCTTTTCTTCTTTGGTTCTGTTGCCCCTGTCTGTTTCCGTCGCAGTTCTCACTTCATCCCAGTTCTTCGCCCAAAGTTTCAGATCAGAAAGATATGGGTCTTTCACAATAGTTTCCAAAGGGGCATAACCTACTAAATGGATACCATCTACATGATACTGGGCAGCCCAGAAGCGGAGTACATCTACCACATAGGAAGGAGACTGTGTCCCGTCAAAGTATAATTCAACGACCAGCTCCAGACCTTCTTTATGTAATGCCTTCACCAGAGTCTTAAACTCTTTTACCGGATCCTTTTTCTGTCCCGGCGCTGCGCCTGCATAGGCTGCTTTTGGCGCAAAGCTGTGTCCACAGCAGTACCCCCAGTAATTCACCTTTCCAGGAACATCTTCCATGACTTCATCAAATTCTACAGGCGGCATCATTTC
>ULWB01039864.1_pt1 | contig 15423 bp, 10 predicted proteins | sample 1959891 | NCBI WGS metagenome assembly ULWB01 (sample SAMEA4835799, study PRJEB28245) | human gut metagenome | biome: gut microbiome; material: fecal sample | place: Denmark | collected 2008 | reverse complement strand
CCCCACGGCACTCAACCCAGACCTGGCTTCATGTTCCCAGATGCAATGCCTTTAGCAAATCACCACATTTGGGTATTGCCCGACGGCCACATTACCACTACCTTTGCATCGTGACAAGCCATCAAGGATGCAAGTAACAAAAGACCATATAAGGAATGACATAATGCAGGCCTCGGCAAAGTTGTTCTTAGCCAAGGGCTTCGCAGGGGTGAGCATGCGCGAGATAGCAGCTGCCGCACACACCGGAGTGGGCAACATCTACAACTACTTCCGCAGCAAGGACCATCTGTTCTGCAGCCTTGTCGCCCCGGCCGTCAGAGACCTCGAGACCATGCTCGAGGAGCACCATGGCAGTTGTGGCCGCGACATAATGGACATGTGCGACAAGAAATACCTCGACTGCATGGTCAGCCAGTACACCGAACTGATTGGCAACCACAGCCACCGCCTCGCCTTGCTGCTTTTAAAGTCGCAAGGCTCGTCGCTCGCCACATTCCGCGAACGCTTTACCGACAGGGCCACGTCACTGGTCAAGGCCTACTTCGCCGACATGAAGAACCGCCATCCCGGCATTTGTTCAGACGTGACCGACTTCTCGTTGCGCATCCACACCATCTGGATGTTCACCCTGTTTGAGGAAATCATCAGACAGAGAGTGGCGGCACAAGAACGCCGAAAAGCCATTACCGAATACCTGACCATAGAAATTGCTGGATGGAGAGAGCTCATGAAGATATGAGCTCTCTCCTTTTTTGTGAACAAAACCGCCGTACGTTCATTATTCAGCCTGACCGACCTACAGTATATAAACATAAACAACAAACAAAAATGAGAATGAAACTGATAAGCAGAATCTTGCAAAACACGCGCAAGCCCCACGGCTTCTGGGGCCGGATGATGCTGCGCGGAATGAACTGCGGCCACGCCAGAGTGGCCGAATGGGGCATGAGCATGCTGGAGTGGATGCCTCAGTGGGATGCGCTCGACATTGGCTGCGGAGGCGGGGCCAACATCAGCCGCATGCTGAAACTGTGCAGCCGGGGGCGCGTGTGTGGCGTCGACTTGTCGCCGGAGAGCGTGGCCTTCGCCCGGAAGAAAAACCGCCACGCCTTGGGCCGACGCTGCGCCATAGAGCAAGGCAGTGCCGACTTGCTACCCTACGCCGACGCTTCGTTTGACATTGTGACTGCCTTCGAGACCATTTATTTCTGGCCAGACCTCAACGTGGCATTCCGACAGATAGACCGTGTGCTAAAAGGCGGAGGCCTGTTCATGGTGTGCAACGAGGCAAGCAACCCCAACAACACTTTCTGGACCAACCGTATAGAAGGCATGACCGTACATTCGGCCGAAGAAATAGGCCACGTGCTGACAAACACCGGCTTCGATGACATAAGCATCAACTATGGCCGTGGCGAGGAGATATGCATCATCGCCCGCAAGCCACATGCCCGCACCCAGGCCGAGAAGTCCCGTCGCCAAGGAGCAACAGCCGGTTAGACGTCAGCCAAATAGGCTGCAGCTGCCGTGGCCGCCCATACTTAGCGCAAGCCGGAATCATCCGTTCGGCCGCACCGAACAGCCGGTATGGACGAGCAGACAGGGCAAGGCTGCATTCCGACTTGCCGACGGCATTGTCATGACACGGCAGACAACATACTTTGTCGTAAACCAAACTACACCATAAATGAAGACATTAAACAAACTGACTCACTACATGGGCAACCGCAAAAAACTATTCCCGGTTGCCATCATCCTGTCGGCCGTGAGCGAGCTGGCAGGCATCGCGCCATACATACTGATATGGCTTATAATGCGCGAACTGCTTGCCGGTTCGCCGGTGCAAGCCAACGGCAACATCGCGGCATACGCCCTGTGGACTGGCATTGCCGCCGTGGGCAGCGTGGCGCTCTATTTCGCCTCGCTTGCATGTTCGCATCTCGTGGCCTTCCGCGTGGAGACCAACATCCGCAAGGAGTCCATGGCCAAGGTGGTGGCCATGCCACTCGGCTTCTTCGACACCACAACGAGCGGCCGCATACGCAAGGTCATCGACGACAACGCCGGAGTGACCCACTCGTTTGTGGCCCACCAAATGCCCGACCTCGCCGGAACGGTGCTCGTGCCGGTGGCCTCAATAGCCCTGATCATGTTTTTCAACGCGCGGCTGGGCCTGGCTTGCCTCATCCCCGTGGCCATTGCCATGGCCATCATGGGCCACACCATGAACACGCGAGGGCGTGAGTTTATGGCCGCCTACATGAACCTGCTCGAAAAGATGAACACCGAAGCCGTTGAATATGTCAGGGGCATACCTGTGGTCAAGGTTTTTCAGCAGACGGTTTACTCTTTCAAAAACTTCTACAACATAATAATGGAGTATAAGCATACGGCCTCGCGCTACACCGGACTGTGGCAACTGCCCATGTCTCTTTACACCGTTGTCGTCAACAGTTTTGTCTTTGCCCTCATACCCGTGGCAATATTGCTCTCCACGGGCGGCGAGAGCCTGGCCGGAGTGATGCTCGACATGCTGCTGTTCATACTCATCACTCCCGTATTCTCACAGAGCATAATGCGCAGCATGTACATAGGGCAGGCCGTGGGCCAGGCAGCCGAAGCCATAGACCGGCTCGACAGCATGCTCGCTTTCAGGCCGCTTGCTCAAAGCCGGCAGCCAAAGCGCCCCACTTCATTCGACGTCCGGTTCGACAACGTGACGTTCCGATACCCAGGCATGACGGTCAATGCCGTCAGCTCTGTAAGCTTCTGCATACCAGCCGGCAAGCGGGTGGCACTGGTCGGTGCCTCTGGCAGCGGCAAGACCACCCTGGCCCGCCTTGTACCGAGGTTCTGGGAAGCGTCGTCGGGCAATGTCCTCATCGGGGAAATCAACGTCAAAGACATTGCGACCGACGAACTGATGCGCAACGTATCGTTTGTTTTCCAAAACTCGCGACTGTTCAAGACCTCTATACTCGACAACATTCGTTACGGCCGCCCTGACGCCACCATAAGCGAGGTGAGCCGGGCTGCGGAAATGGCGCAGTGCAGCGAGATAATAAACCGGCTGCCGCAGGGACTCAACACAAGGATAGGTGCCGGCGGGACTTACCTGTCGGGCGGCGAGCAACAGCGCATAGTGCTCGCAAGGGCATTCCTGAAAGAAGCCCCTATAATAGTGCTCGACGAGGCCACGGCCTTTGCCGACCCGGAAAACGAGCACCTGATACACGGCGCCCTGCGACGCCTGACGCGCGGCAAGACTGTGCTGACCATTGCCCACAGGCTGAACAGCGTGACCGATGCCGACGAAATAATAGTGATGGATGGCGGCAAGGTGGCCGAAAGGGGAAGCCACGACGACCTGGTGGCTGCCGGCGGACTGTACAGCCGCATGTGGAATGAATACCGCCAATCGGTTAGATGGACTTTGAACGGAAAGGAGGCAAAACGATGATTAAGATGCTCATGGCTCGCCTGGCCCTGTCGGAACAGGGCGCGAGAGACTTGCTAAAAGGCGTATGGTGGACGACGCTGTTAGACATTGCGCTCATGCTGCCGGTGGTGCTTACGTTCCTCTTTCTTGACGACTGGCTGGGGCCGGTGCTCGCCCCGGGCTCTGACACCGCCCACGGACTGGCATACTACTCTGCTATGGGCCTGGCTTTCATGGCCGTGATGTATGCCATAGCCGTCAAACAATACCGTAGCACGTACACGTCGGTCTACGGCGAGAGCGCCAACAGGCGCATTGCGCTGGCCGAGAAACTGCGCAAGCTGCCGCTGGCTTTCTTCGGCGAGAAAAACCTTTCTGACCTCACGGCCACGATAATGGACGACTGCACCGACCTTGAACACACATTCTCTCACTCTGTGCCGCAGCTGATGGCCTCGCTGATAAGCATAGCGCTCATCACCGCCGGGCTGATGGCCTACGACTGGAGGCTCGCGCTTAGCCTTGCGTGGGTGGTTCCAGTGGCCTTCGGGGTGCTTGCCGTGGCGAAGGGGCAGATGAAACGCTCAAACCAGACGAACTATGCCAACAAGAGGAAAGTGAGCGAGCACATACAGGAAGGCCTCGACCTTATGCAGGAGATAAAGGCCTACAGCATGGAAAAAGCCTACACCGACGAGCTGGACCGCAAGGTCGACGCCTATGAGAAGGCCATGACGCGAGGCGAACTGCTGCTCGGGATGACGGTCAACGGGGCGCAAAGCCTGCTAAAGCTTGGACTGCCGAGCGTAATCTCCGCAGGGGCCTGGATGCTGGCCACGGGCCGGACTGACGTCATGACCTACCTGATGTTCCTTGTCATAGGCTCGCGCATATATGCCCCTCTCAACGAAGTGCTCAACAACCTGGCTGTGCTGGTGTTCCTCGACGTGCGCATTGACAGGATGAAAGAAATGGAGTCGATGCCCGCCCTGCAGGGCAGCAGCACCTTCAAGCCGGCAAACTTTGACATCTGCTTCGACAATGTGACGTTCGCATACGAAGAAGGCAAGCAGGTGCTGAGGGGAGTTTCGTTCACGGCCAGGCAAGGAGAGACGACGGCGCTCATAGGTCCATCGGGCGGAGGGAAGACCACCGCGGCCAAGCTTGCGGCGCGTTTCTGGGACCCGCAGGGCGGACGCATAACGCTGGGCGGCACCGACATCAAGACGGTTGAGCCCGAGACGCTGCTAAAACACTTTGCCGTGGTGTTCCAAGACGTGGTGCTTTTCAATGCCACGGTGATGGAAAACATACGCATCGGGCGCCGCGATGCCACCGACGCTGAAGTGGTCAGAGCGGCACGCCTCGCACGCTGTGACGAGTTTGTAAGCCGTTTGCCCGACGGATACGCCACCGTCATAGGCGAAAACGGCGAAACCCTTTCGGGCGGCGAGCGCCAACGCATATCCATTGCGCGCGCCATGCTGAAAGACGCGCCCATCATACTGCTCGACGAAGCCACCGCGTCGCTCGACGTTGAAAACGAGACAATGATACAGGCGGGGCTGTCTGAACTCGTAAAAGACAAGACAGTAATCATCATTGCCCACCGGATGAGGACAATAGCCGAAGCCGACAGGATTGTAACGCTGGAAAACGGAACCATCACCGAGAACCTTACGGCCGTGGAGCGGGGCAAGAGCAACGGTTATTTCGCCCGCATGCTTAAGCAGCAAGTCACCGACGCCGTTTGACGGTATGCCTCGCCATGACGCCCCACCGGCCGCTTGCAGGCATGCAAGGCCGGCCGCACCACAAGCCGGGCCCGGCTGGCAAGCTGCCGGCAGTGGCGCCACGCCTTGGGCGAGTCATGCCTGACACCACAACGCCGGTGGGCCATGGCCTGCAGATATTGCAAGCCATGGCCCACCGGTCTATGCCACGACGAGTGCCTGGCGACGCCTGTCAGGCGTTGGGCAGATGCACCTCGCCCGAACGCTCAAACACATCGCGCACCTTGTTTATTTCAAGGAACGACGTGCCTCCGCCGACGGCGAAGCTGCCGCTGAGGTGCGCAATCTTGTCGTCCATGCTCAGATAGCCTTTCTGCCTGAGCATGCGCAGGGCAGCAAGGAACTGTTCCTTCTGACCTATCTGCTCGTGCTGTGCCACCGAAATCACTCCGTAGCTCAACGCCAGCCAGCGCTGCACCTTGTCCTTATAGCAGATGGCCAACACGGGGTTGGGCCCGCGGAAGGCAGCCAGGTTGCGGGCTGTCTGTCCCGTCTTGCTGTCGGTAATGATGCCTTTCACCCCCAGGCGCTCGGTAGCCTCGATGGCGTTCCAAGCAAGAAACTCCGACACATCGCAGTCGGCCCTGAGCGGCACCGCAATGTCGTGCTCCTTCATCTTGTCTTTCTCGGCCTGCTCGGCAATGGCAGCCATAGTCTTGACAGCCTCGACGGGATATTTGCCCGAGGCAGTCTCGCCGCTTAGCATCAGCGCGTCGGTACGATAATATATGGCGTTGGCAATGTCGGTCACCTCGGCACGCGTGGGCCTCGGGTTGGTAATCATGGTGTGGAGCATCTGCGTGGCCACAATCACAGGCTTCTTGGCCTGTATGCACTTGTGTATTATCCTGCGCTGTATGCCCGGTATGCGCTCTATTGGCACCTCGATGCCAAGGTCGCCACGGGCAATCATGATGCCATAAGAAGCCTCGATTATCTCGTCGATGTTGTCAACTCCCTCCTGGTTCTCTATCTTCGATATTATCTTGATGTCGCTGCCGCGGCTGTCGAGGATCTCCTGCACCGCAGCCACATCTGCCGCGCTCCTCACAAACGAGTGGGCTATGAAGTCTATGTCTTCGTCGATAGCCAGGTTGATGTTGGCCTTGTCCTTCTCGGTAAGCGCAGGCAGGTCGATGTGCACCCCGGGCACGTTGACGCTCTTGTGCGAGCCCAGCACCCCGTCGTTCTGTACCTGTGCAATGACGGCCGGCCCGTTGATGCCTATCACCTTCATGTCGATAGCTCCGTCGTCGAAGAGGATGTCGTCGCCCACGTGGACATCATTGGCGAAGTTGACATACGACAGGTTCACTATGTCGTGCTCGGTGTCCATTTCCGGCCGCCCGAATATCTTCACCACGTCGCCGGCCTTGTAGCTGATAGGCTCCTGGCAGCCGGTAGTCCTTATTTCCGGCCCTTTGGTGTCAATCAGTATGCCTATGTGATGTGACACCTTGCGGGTATTCCTTATTATCTGGCGTATGCCATCGGCCGATGCGTGCGCCGTGTTCATGCGCACTACGTTCATCCCTGCATCGAAAAGCTCACGAATGAAGTCTACACTGCATCTCCTGTCGCTGATGGATGCCACAATCTTTGTTTGTTTCATCATTTGTTTTATCCGGATTTGTTGTAAACACAATGCAAAGTTACACTATTTTTGCGAGACCGCAAAATAAATGCCGAAAAGCTTTAACGGCCAAACATGCATAGCTGCCCAACCCGATGGCTGCCCGGCATTGGCCGACGACGGCCACCGCCCACGTCCCGCAGCTACGGCGGCCCACGGCAGACACACATTTTTTCTGCCAGTGTGGCACATGTTTATCATTTTTTCCTTACCTTTGCACCTGAGAATATAAACTACAAGTTTTAAATATTTCTATTATGCTTACACTCAAACTCATCACTGAGGAGACCGAACGTGTGATTCGCGGACTTGAAAAAAAGCACTTCGACGGTGCCAAAGAAACTATCGAGAAAGTAATCGAAATAGACAGGAATCGCCGTGAAACGCAGCAGAAACTTGACAAGGCCAAGCAAGAGGCCAAGCAACTGGCCGCGCAGATAGGCAGCCTCATGAAGCAGGGGAAGAAAGACGAAGCCGAAGAGATAAAGGCCAAGGTGGCCGTGATTAAGCAGGCCGACAAAGCGCTACAGGAAACCATGGAAAACGCCGAGAAGGAGCTCCACGACTTACTGTGCACCATCCCCAACGTGCCCAACGACGACGTGCCCGAGGGCAAGGACGCTTCCGACAACGTGGTGGTCAAGGAAGGCGGCGTGATACCCGAACTGCCTGCCGACGCCCTGTGCCACTGGGACCTCTGCAAGAAGTTCAACCTCATAGACTTCGACATGGGTGTGAAAATCACCGGGGCCGGTTTCCCCATCTACATCGGCAAGATGGCCCGCCTGCAGCGCGCTCTCGAGGCTTTCTTCCTCGAGGAGGCACGCAAGAGCGGCTACCTCGAGGTGCAGCCGCCCTATGTGGTCAACGAGGCATCGGGCTACGGCACAGGCCAGCTGCCCGACAAGGAGGGGCAGATGTATCATTGCAACCTCGACAACCTTTACCTCATACCTACTGCCGAGGTGCCGGTGACCAACATCTTCCGCGACGTCATCCTCGATGAGAAAGACCTGCCCATAAAGCGCACGGCCTACTCTGCCTGTTTCAGGCGCGAGGCAGGCTCGTATGGCAAGGACGTGAGAGGGCTCAACCGCCTGCACCAGTTCGACAAGGTGGAGATTGTGCGCATCGACACGCCGGAGCACTCATACGAGAGCCTCAGGGAGATGCTCGACCACGTGGAGGGCCTGGTCAAGAAGCTCGAACTGCCCTACCACATACTGCGGCTGTGCGGAGGCGACATGAGTTTCACCTCGGCAATATGCTACGACTTCGAGGTGTGGAGCGCCGCACAGAAGCGCTGGCTCGAAGTTTCGTCGGTGTCTAACTTCGAGAGCTACCAGGCAAACCGCCTGAAGTGCCGCTACCGCCGCGCCGACGACAAGAAGATTGAACTATGCCACACGCTCAACGGCTCGGCCCTGGCCCTGCCGCGCATAGTGGCCACCATACTCGAAAACAACCAGACGCCCGAGGGCATAAGGGTGCCTAAGTGCCTCGTGCCCTACTGTGGCTTCGAAATGCTCGACGACAAGAACTTCTAAGCACAATGCTACGCCCGCCGGCAAGGCCACACCCCTGCCGGCGGGCTGATGCAAGCGTGCGAAACGACTACACGCAACACATCAGAAAAACTAAACAATGAACAAAATCATCCGCAAAGAACAGTTCTCGGAAAACGTATTCCTGTTCGAGATTGAAGCCCCGCTGATAGCCAGGAGCCGCAAGGCGGGCAATTTCATAATCGTGAGAGTCGGCGAGAAGGGCGAACGGGTGCCCCTTACCATTGCCGACGCCGACACCGACAAAGGCACCATCACCATTGTGGTGCAGCGCGTGGGCCTGTCGTCTGTCAAGCTGTGCAGGCTCAACGCGGGCGACTGCATCACCGATGTTGTGGGGCCGCTTGGCAATCCCACACACATCGAGAAGTTCGGCACGGTGATCTGCGCCGGCGGAGGCGTGGGCGTGGCCCCAATGCTTCCCATCATAAAGGCGCTCAAGGCGGCCGGCAACAGGGTGCTGTCGGTGCTGGCCGGACGCACCAAAGACCTCATCATACTCGAGGATGAGGTGAGGAAAAACAGCGACCAGACCATCATAATGACCGACGACGGCTCCTACGGTGAGAAGGGCGTGGTGACCGTGGGCATAGAGAAGCTCATCAACCAGGAGCACATCGACAAGGTGTTTGCCATAGGCCCGCCTGTCATGATGAAGTTCTGCTGCCTGCTGACGCAGAAATACAACATACCGACCGACGTGTCGCTCAACACCATCATGGTCGACGGTACGGGCATGTGCGGCGCCTGCCGCCTCACCATCGGGGGCAAGACCAAGTTCGTTTGCATCGACGGGCCTGAGTTCGACGGTGCCCTTGTCGACTGGGACGAGATGTTCAAGCGAATGGGCACGTTCAAACGGGCCGAGAAAGAAGAGATGGAGCACTTCGAGGAGCACATCGACGCCGTGTCGGCCGGCAGCAGCCGCAAGGCCGTGGCCACCACTGCCGACGAGCAGCAGGGCAGCGATACCATTGAGATGCTGACCGACCGCAACGCACAGTGGCGCCAGGAACTGCGCAAAAGCATGAAGCCCAAGGAGCGCACGGCCATAGAGCGGGTGGCCATGCCGGAGCTCGACCCGGCCTACAGGGCCACCACCCGCACCGAAGAGGTGAACATCGGGCTCACCCGCGAGATGGCTGTCAGAGAGGCCAAGCGCTGCCTCGACTGCGCCAAGCCTACATGCGTTGAGGGCTGCCCGGTGGGCATAGACATACCGTCGTTCGTAAAGAACATTGAGAGGGGCCACATACTCGACGCCGCCAAGGTGCTCAAGCACACGTCGTCGCTGCCTGCCGTGTGCGGCAGGGTGTGCCCACAGGAGAAGCAATGCGAGAGCAGGTGCATTCACCTGAAGATGAACGAGCCGGCCGTGGCCATAGGATACCTGGAGCGTTTCGCAGCCGACTACGAGCGCGAGAGCGGCAAGGCCGTACTGCCCGAGATGGCCCCGTCCAACGGAATAAAGGTTGCCGTGGTGGGATCGGGCCCTGCCGGACTGAGCTTTGCGGGCGACATGGCCAAGAAGGGCTATGATGTCTACGTGTTTGAGGCTCTCCACGAGATTGGCGGAGTGCTGAAGTATGGCATACCTGAGTTCAGGTTGCCCAACAGGATTGTCGACGTAGAGATTGACAACCTGCGCCGCATGGGCGTGCATTTCCAGACAGACTGCATCATCGGGAAGACTATCACCATCGAACAGCTGGAAGAAAGCGGATTCAAGGGGATATTCATAGGCTCCGGAGCTGGCCTGCCAAACTTTATGGGCATACCAGGCGAAAATTCTATCAACATAATGTCGTCAAACGAGTACCTCACGAGGGTCAACCTGATGGACGCCGCCAACCCTACTGCCGACACGCCGATAAACTTCGGCAAGCACGTGCTCGTGGTCGGCGGAGGCAACACGGCCATGGACTCGTGCCGCACTGCCAAGCGACTGGGCGCCGACGTGACGCTTGTCTACAGGCGCTCGGAGGCCGAGATGCCTGCCCGCCTCGAGGAGGTGAAGCACGCCAAGGAAGAGGGCATAAACTTCCTGACGCTGCATAACCCTATAGAATACAAGGCCGACGAGAACGGGGCCGTGTGCCAGGCAGTGCTACAGGTGATGGAGCTCGGCCAGCCCGACGAGAGCGGACGCCGCAGCCCGGTGCCGGTGGTGGGCAAGACGGTAACGCTCGACGTAGACCAGGTGATTGTGGCCATAGGCGTTTCGCCCAACCCGCTGGTGCCTAAATCGGTGAAAGACCTTGTGCTCGGTCGAAAGAACACCATCGTGGTAGACGAGAACATGCAGAGCTCGCGCCCCGAGATTTATGCCGGAGGCGACATCGTGCGCGGCGGGGCTACCGTAATCCTGGCCATGGGCGACGGGCGAAAGGCTGCCGCCAGCATGGACATACAACTATCAACCAAAGGCAAGCAATGAACGGTCTGTACACTATTATACTGCTCGTAATGAGCAATGTGTTCATGACGCTCGCCTGGTACGGCCACCTCAAGCTGCAGCAGTCGGGCACGTCGGCGGGCTGGCCGCTCATAGGGGTCATCGCTTTCTCGTGGGGCATAGCCTTCTTCGAGTATTGCTGCCAGGTGCCGGCCAACAGAATAGGATTCGAAGGCAACGGCGGCCCCTTCAGCCTCGTGCAGCTCAAGGTGGTGCAAGAGTGCATAAGCCTCGGTGTGTTTGCCGTCATTGCCAACATTCTGTTCCAAGGGCAGACGCTGCACTGGAACCATATCCTGGCGTTCTTCCTCATAATATGCGCCGTCTACCTTGTTTTCATGAAGTAAGCGAACAGTGATGACAGACGCCGAAAAGCACAAACTTGAACAGAGAATACTGAAAAGGTTTCACAAAGCCCTTTCCGCCTACAGCCTCATCGAGGACAACGACAAGGTCCTCGTGGCGCTGTCGGGCGGGAAGGACTCCCTTTGCCTGCTCGAACTGCTTGCAAGACGGATGCGCATACAGCGCCCATTGTTCAAGGTCGAGGCCATACACATAAGGATGGAAAACATACACTACGAGACTGACACTGCCTACCTGCAGAATTTTTGCAGCGGCCTCGGCGTGCCGCTCCATATCGTCACAACACGGTTTGACGCCTATGCCGGAACAAAAAAGCCGGCCTGCTTCCTGTGTTCATGGTACAGGAGGAAGGAGGTATTCAACAAGGCGCAAGAGCTTGGGTGCAACAAGATTGCACTGGGCCACCATCTTGATGACATTGTGCAGACGGCACTGATGAACGTATTCTCGCAAGGCCACTTCTCTACCATGCCGGCCAGGCTCACCATGCGCAAGATGCCGCTTACCATCATACGGCCGCTCTGCCTCGAGACCGAAGCCGACATACAGGCGCTGGCCGAGATAAGGCAATATGAGAAGCAACTGAAGACGTGCCCATATGAGAAGGCTTCGAGCCGCGCCGACATCAAGCTGATGCTGGCCGAGGCCGAGAAGATAAACCCAGACGCAAAATACTCCATCATGAATGCCCTCGATGCTGAAGGCAAGCTGGTGGAATGACTGTTTGCCAATGGTATAGCAAGCAATTGCCCGACTACGATGTGGATAAGCCAGGCAATTGCTTTCCACTGGAAAACAGGAAAAGACCAAAACAACAAATAACAGGAAAAACACCATACCACAATTGGAAATCCAGGAGGCTTATTAGTAGTTAATGAGTCAGGTAGTTAAGGAGTTAAGACAATAGTTCTTGGTCTATTTGGAGGCGGGAGACAGGAGACTGGAGTACATACATTGGTTATGGAAACATGTAACCTCTGGGAGCATTGGGAAAGTGGTGCAGGAAGATAGTCAAATACGATTGTCTTAACTCCTTAACTACCTGACTCCTTTACTCCTAAAAAGCCAACTATATTTTATCGGGTGTTCCAACAATACACGACAATACTGAAGCTATGACATGCCAAAGACCAAGCTGCCCAGCAATACCCCAAATACTTATATTCACATAGCAAATGACAGAACTGAGCCGGGTCTGCAACCGGCAACTGACAACGCCACCGACAGACAGCATCCAAGACACGCCCCATGGCAACCAGCCACGGGGCTGACCACAAAGCAACCCAAAACGAAAATGGCGGGGCAGCATGTCGATGCTGCCCCGCCATCATATTGCATGGTGATGGTTATCAGAAGAACATGTAACGGTTGTCTACCACATCAGCCTTGATGTAGAGCTCGTTCATGAAACGGCTTGCAGCCTGCATGGCCTGCTGGCGCAGCTGCATCTCCATGGCCTTCTCGTCATACTTGGCTCCCTGGCGCTGCTTCTTGTCAACAACTTGGAACATGTATGCTCCGGCGTTGCCCTTGATGACGCTCGGGCAGAAAGCACCCTTCTTGGTGGCTGCAACGGCACCGCTCAAAGCAGGCTCGCTGGCACCTGTAGACGATACGAAGACAGGGGCGCTGAACGTTATCTGCCTTACTGTGTCTACGCGGGCGCCCTTGGCCTTGGCGTCGGCAACACTCTTGGCACCGGCCAGCTTGCCCTTGAGCATGTCGTACTTCTTGTCGCGAACCACTTCGGCCTTCACGATGTCCTTCACGTCGTCGAGGGCACGGTAGCCCACGGGGTGAATCTTTGTCATGGCAACCACGAGCAGATGGTCGTTGGCTCCGCACTCATACAGGGGCGAAACCTGTCCTGCCTTGGCGTCGAATATCCACTTCATGGCCTCGCCCGTGCTGCTTATGCCTGCCACAGTATGCTCAGAGTTGAACAGGTCTTTGCGCTCAAGCACCTTGTAGCCAAACTTGCCGGCATTTTTCTCCATGTCCTCAACGGTCTGGTTGCCGCTCACAAACTGGCTGAACTTGTTGTAGGCGGCAGAATATGTGGCCTTGGAGAAGTCGATGGTGTGCTTCACAACGGCAGCGACATACTTGTCGACCATGGCCTTGCGGCTCAGCACCTGCACGATGACGTTGCCCTGGGCAAACGAAATGTTCTTGATTTCGTTGACGCCCAGCGTGTTGAGTGTCTCAAGATAGATCTTCGAGTCGGCGTCAACGGTCTGCGAATTCTCATACATGGCTGTGGTGAGCCACTGCTTTGCGCCAGTCTGGCTGTATTTCTTGGCAATCGAGTCGAAGGGAGCTCCGGCCTGCAGGGCAGCATAAACGCTGTCGGCGGTCTTGCGTCCGGCCTCTACTGTAGCGCCCACTATCTGTATCTGTCGATACTCCACCGAGTCGGGGAGCTGTGTCTTGGATATGAGTTTCACCACATTGAGGGTGTTGTCGGCAGTGGTCTCAAACGGAGCGGTGGTCTGCCCAACGGCCATCGAGTCAATCTTGGCTGCTATGTCGCGCGGGAATGCCTTGCGGGTAACGGGCAAGCCAACGTAAGCATACTGCGACTGTGCCTTGCGCACCACCTCGGCGGGCTCGTTGCCGGCCTGCAGTTTCTGCTGTGCCTCGGTCATGGTGGCCATCATGGCCTTCCTGTCGGCAGCCGAGGGCAGCACCTGGAACTCAACATACTTGATGTCGCGGCTCTCTACATACTGCTTGTACATCTCCTTCTGCTCGTCATACTTGGCCTTGAGGTCGGCGTCGCTAACCTTCACGTCGTTGTCGTTGATGGTTGAATATGCCATAGATGCCAACTGTATGTTGCTCTCATCGGTCTGGCCTTCAAACGCCATCTTGGCAGAGATGGGGTTAGACAGCAGACAGCCCGTCAGCAGGTTCTGGTACTTCATGGCCAATGTCTGCTGGCGGAGCGACTTCTCTATGAACTTCCAATACTTGTAGATAGTGTTGTATTGCTCTGCCATCTGCGGGTTCTGTCCGCCCTCCATCTTTTTATAGTCGTCGAGGAACTTGGTCAGGAGCGTGGCATCGAAGCGGCCGGTCTGCTGGTTTACAAACGGTGTCTGCATGAGAATGGGGTTTGTTCCTTCCCTCAGCACGTTCTGCAACTCTTCCCTCGTCACCGTAAGGCCCAGCTTCTTGGCCTCCGACTCGAGGATGGCGTTGTTCACATAATTGTTCCAAACCTGGTCTTTCAACTGGTTCATCTCGTCTTCGCCGAGGTTGTCGCGCCCCTGTGTCATCTTGATTACCTCCTGGTATTCGTCTATCAGGCTCTGGAAATCCTGCACAGAGAGTTTCTCACCTAACACTTCGCCTACCTGCAAGCGCCGCTCATTGTTTGTTGCCTCGCATGAGCGGAACATCTCTTCGGCAATGAATGCAAAGAGGCCCAGACCTATTATTATAATCAAGGTGACGCCTCTTTTTCTGATTGTTCCTAATGCTGCCATTACTTTTTTACTATTATTTTTTGTTTTATATTTTAGTCTATGGATTCATCTGCGGCAGGGTAAAATATGCCCCCAGCCACTTTAGTTGGCAAAATTACTAAATTTATGCCAAATGGCGACATAATTTACGGAAAAAATACTCTCAACCAAGTTTTCTTGCATATCGAAACACGTTGAGAAGCAGCATAATGGGCTGACACGCAAGCATAGCGGCAACACAGCCAACACCGCCAACGCCAAACGGCAGACATGGCGGCCTGAAGACGGGCAGCACCCTGCCAGCTGCATGGGCGGCACCGCCACCCGGCACCGATGGCGCCGAAAGGCACCGGCACCGATGGCCCGGGAGGGCGAAGGAGGGGGCCAGCGGAGGCATGAACGACCGACGGGCAGCGTGAGACAGGCCGGACGGGAACGCAAAACGGGGCGTTGGGGAATGCAAAACGGGCCGGACGGGAATACGAAAAGGCCCGTCCTGCCTTGCCGGAGCTGACAATCCGGACATGGCAGGACGGTGAAATGAATCATTGGGGCGCAAGGCCAGGCAAAAAAGTCCGGCGGCTCGCCGACCCCAGTGATGCCGGGGCAAAGCCTGCTTCACGTGAATTCGGAATGCACTGGGGCCAAGGGCATTGCGCCGCAATGTGGCCTGGCGCCGGGCACGAGGCTCACCTGGGCTTG